>Ga0209195_1000027_pt1 | contig 127437 bp, 153 predicted proteins | sample COGITO_mtgs_1004_3_FD_184788 | JGI IMG/M metagenome (GOLD analysis project Ga0209195, IMG submission 184788) | Pelagic marine microbial communities from North Sea - COGITO_mtgs_100420 (SPAdes) (version 2) | ecosystem: Environmental > Aquatic > Marine > Epipelagic ...
TTTTTGATCGAATGTGGCTCCCTGGCTTTGCTTTTAATTTCAATAAAGAAACCAAACGACTCGAACAGCACCTGAAAGGAAAAACGGCTCGCGTTATAATCGTAGCTGGTACACACAGTCCGTTTAGAACATGGTGGCAATTTGGGGATTACACAAACGAAATTCAACATGGAATCTTAGGGTTTGCAGGATTCCGTACCGCAGTTTCAGCGTTTGGCCCTTGCAATAAAGTGACTGACGACTGTAAAGATAAGTGGCTTAAAAAGGTTGAAAAACTTGGAAAAAATGCACGATAGTGAAAATGACTCCTTCGGGAGTTTTTTGCAATTTAACCTAGAGTGTCAGAGTGAGCACATACAACCAACGTACCTAGAAATTTTACTTGCTATACTTACAAGCACAGTCTATACTCAGGCCTTTGAAATAGGTTCAAATTTTCATTTTTAATTAATTCACTATGTCACTATCTGTCGGAATTGTAGGGCTCCCAAACGTTGGTAAATCAACGCTTTTCAATGCACTAACCAAAAACTCAGTACCAGCAGAAAATTACCCCTTTTGTACCATTGATCCTTCAGTAGGTGTTGTTGCGGTACCAGACAATCGATTGAAAACACTTTCTACTATTTCTGGTTCATCGAAAGTGCTTCCTGCAATTGTTGAGTTTGTTGATATAGCAGGTCTTGTTAAAGGTGCAGCATCAGGTGAAGGTCTTGGAAATAAATTCCTTACAAACATTCGTGAGACAGACATGGTTGCAGAAGTGGTTCGAATTTTTGAAGATGAAGATGTGCATCATGTAGCAGGCGCCGTTGATCCACTTTCCGATATCGAAGTAATTAATCTCGAACTCATCATGGCTGACGCTGAAACGGTCTCAAAGCGTTTGGAGTCAAACAATAGAGACGTTCGTTCTGGCGATAAAGAGGCAATCGCCCTACAGGCCTTGATGGGACGCTTGATGCCACATCTTGAAGCAGGATATCTTGCCAACAAGCTCGACATGTCTGACGAGGAACTCATGCTTATAAAAGAGTTACATCTCCTGACAATGAAACCTTTCCTCTATGTATGTAACAAGAAAAATGGAGCATTTAACCTAGATGAAAACAATGATGATCGATGGTTAGAACTCCTTGAATTCTTTGAGACAACAAATTCTGAGTACGTGATTGTAGACGCAGGAGTTGAACACGAGCTTAAAGACCTTGAGGAAGATGAAAAAATGGAATTCAGACGTGAATATGGAACCCAAGACACTGGTGTCGACTCCCTTATTCGTGCCAGCTACAACCGACTAGGCCTCATGAGCTACTTTACAACCGGTGAGAAAGAAACACGAGCATGGACCGTTAAAATTGGTTCAACAGGTCCAGAGGCCGGTGCCGCTATTCATACCGACTTTAAAGACAAGTATATCCGCGCTCAAGTAGTTACATTTGAAGATCTAGTAACTGCCGGCACACGAGCTGCAGCAAAAGATGCTGGAAAGATTCGAACGGAAGGAAAGGAATACATAGTTAAAGACGGAGATGTAATCGAATTCATGATATAAAATAAAATGTGGAGGCAAGGCCTCCACATTTTATTTTAGCTACCTTCTGTAGGCGGGTTGGCCTTTTGCACAGGGCTGATAACGTTTGGGTTCCATTCTGCAGTTATTTCTCCATGTTTTTCTTCGTAATTTTCAATTTCATGATCTAAATACTGCTTGAGTCGCTTTGTATGTGCAGGGCTCAGTGCGTATATCTGTGCTTGTGAACCTGAACTCATTCCAAGTACAAAGTACTCAGGGGTAAACCCAACTTTTATATTCTCTGCAAATAATTTTGGTGCCGTCTTTAAATCTTCTGAATTCATAGAAAAGAATAATACCACAGCAGAAATTATTGTGTTGCGTTTCTTCCTTTATAAGATATATTTGAACAAGATATTTGTACTTAAAAGAAAAGGAGCAGAAATGACAGTTGTCATAACTCACTTTAATACATGGGCCGCGTGTCTCTATCATACCTTGCGTACGGATTATTATGAATATATTTGTGCTCAAGCACAGATATCTGACATTATGCATCTTTCGGAAGTGCATTCATGTACTGATCCAGATATCCCTGAGTTTCTTACACCTGAAGATGCGGGTCATCGTGAAGGACCACTGCATGTAAAACAACTGCAAATGCTTCATCGTTTATTAGATGAAACTCATCATATCTACTTCACACCTCACATGAGAGGATTACACGATCTTGATGCTTCGCATCAGACAGTCGAATACGGGATAGTTACCCTGGTTAAGCGTGGGGCGCAACATGAAATTATGGATGATATGATTTATCGAGGGTTCAATTGTTTAAACGAGCAGCATGCTGGTGGTAAACCTGCAGGCAAGAGTGCTCATTCAGTTATGGCATTTGATGGCGATATGTGGCATCAGAGTGTTCACACGCATGGTCATTGGGATATGCGGAGTAAAATCGACACTCCTGGTCGTTATGAACAATTTACCAAGCTGATGTCTTTAGGACTCAGGCACCGTCAATCGGAAACATCCCATGATTGGACCAATGCAACATTGACTGTTGGGGGCGATTTCAACATAACTTCGCAATGTGCTGTTTTAGAACACATCAGAAAATCAACACAGTTTGGTGAGGGTGGGGGAGTAATCCTTAGTCATGTATATTCACCCAACGGCATACCACTTAAAACAAGGACGAAGTGGTATCCAGAAGATAAGAAATACCGAGAGGCGAACTTTGTGATTGTTGATTCATTGGAATCGGTTATTTCATACCGACAAGACCCTTATGCACCTTCTGACCACATGCTGATAGAAACAGTTCGTCAATAACACCCAAGCCATCACAGCAGTGATGGCTTGCTTTTTTATATTTATGTTGTACTTTTTTATAAATGTTATTTACATAGATGGAGAAGAGTCATGCTAAATGCCATAGTTGGTAATAATTGGGGTGGGAGAATGGGGAATGAACTGCTTTCATATACTAATGAGCGTTCTACCGACACCCACATACTAGGGTTTCAAGAAGTCAATCGGAATGCGAGAACAGCTTTCCCTGGAGCAACCTACGTCACAAATTTGAGAGACTTCCAAAAAGGACTCCCGGCACAAATCATGATAAATCAGTACGAGATGCTGGAATCAGTGCTTTCAGCAACTCATAAAGGAAGCTTTGCAGCTGAAAATAACGATACGTATAAGTGTGTCACCGGTGCAGAATATCCAAACACAGAGTATGGCAATGCATTGTTTGTGTCTCATGACCTAATGGAAATTGAACGAGGTGAAATTTTTATACTCGGAGATTACAATGTTTCACTTCGTAATGGCAGCACATCACGTGTTATGCCCTATGTAGTGTTTCAATGGAAACGTAACATGTATCTCTTTGCTTTTGAGCACGGCGTCTGGTATCAGGACACGGTCACGAAAAGTACCAAAGATGACGGGCCGATTCGTTATGCACAAAGTGCAAACATTCTTTCAGCAATTGAGCGGCTCGTGAATAAATTTGCCATTACACGAGTGATTTTCGGAGGAGATCTTAATCTCGACATTAACACTGATGCCATCATGATGCTTGAACGTGGCATTCATAATGGGAAAATGCCTTTTCGTAATCTTATTCGAGAAATGAACATCCTTAACACACGTGTGGAAGGAAAATATCGCGATTACCACACACTTGGCGCTTCCCGTTACGCAGACTATATGTTTGTAAGTGAAGAAATTCAGGTTCATGACTTGAAATTGATTGGGGAGAAAGTTTCAGACCATTTTCATCTTCAATTACAATTCTCTTGATAGATCACAAGAAGCGCGAAAATATTCGCGCTTCTTTTATTTTATGTACACAGGCGTATACTAAATAGAAGACATCTGTATCTTTTTCTTATCAACTAATGTTTAGAATAGTATGAACAAACATTCAAACACACCAAAAAACTTTGTAATCCAGCTTGCCTCAATAGTTGCATTATATGTATCAATAACATCATTATTAATCCTTGTTTTCAGCATTACTAATTTGCGGTTTCCTGACGCATCTGCCTACTTCGGGGAGTCGGCAGGAGCACGTGAAGCAATTCGTGTAAGTATCGCTGTATTAATTGTATTTTTCCCTGCCTTTCTGGTGCTTACGCGTATGAGTAACATAACGCGACGTAAGGAATACCAAGGGACTTACAATATATTCGGTAAATGGCTTGTATACCTCACATTACTCATTGCTGGTGGAGTCCTACTCACTGACCTGGTGGTACTTATTATGTATTTACTCAATGGTGAGACAACGACGCGCTTTTTTATAAAAGTCTTTAGTCTGTTTGCGATTGTAGGAATGGCGTTTCATTACTACATTCTAGATGTACGTGGCTATTTTACTAATCGCATCGATAAATCATTATATTTCGCAGTTTCAGCTACAGTTGTGGTAGTTACGTCCCTTATATTTGCATTTTCATACATAGAAACTCCCAATCAAGTTCGGGAAATACGACTCGATGATCAGCAAGTGAACGACCTCCGAAACATCTACTGGGATGTTGAACAGTACTATCAAGTCAACGGAACTCTTCCAGAAACACTCATTGAGGTATATGGTGAAAAGGGTCAACCAATAGCTCCAGAAGGAAGAAATGCCTACACATATAACACAGAAAACATGACAACATTCAAATTATGTGGTACTTTTGCGGCATCTTCACTCGAGAATAGATCTTCCCAAGCACTGATGCTCGATAATAACTATCGCTGGGAACATGACGCGGGAGAGGAATGTTTTACGAGAACTATCGATATACCAACTAAACCAATTAATTAAAGTTTAAATACAGTATTATGAACAAAATTTATTCAGGAATCCTTAGCTTCATATTTGTATTTGTTGCCTTTGCAGCATTTACAACTGATGCAAACGCTGCGTGTAGCTATGGCTACCGCAATGCAAACGGAGTGTGTACTGTTTCATATGTAAACACATACTCATATGCAAACCAAAACACGCAAGTTGATTCACTTGAGGCATATGTCCAGCAACTCATTGCACTTATTGAGCAACTACGGGCACTACAGAACGGGCAAGCTAATTCAAATAACCCCGTTTCAAACGGAAATTCGCGCGTTGACGTAGAAACAGTGGGGTCAAAAAATGTTGATGATGAAGATGCAACACTCCGAGGAGAAATTGACTTCAATAATGAAGATGAGGCGACGGTATACTTCCAATACGGACGGTCTTCGTCTGATCTTTCAAACGACACAACGCACTATGTGCTCGATGAAGATGACGATGATGAAGACTTTGAACACACTATTACAAACCTACGGGATGACACTCGGTACTACTACCGTGCAGTAGCTGAGGATGAACGAGGGCGAAAAGTTTACGGAAAAATCCGAAATTTTACTTCAGACGATAATTCAAATAGTGGAAGCAACAATGATGATGAGCCAGAACTAGATGTAGACGATGCCGACGAAGTTACCGATGACTCAGCAGAACTGAACGGCTCAGTCGACATGAATGACTTCCGTAACGGTATTGTGTTCTTCATCTATGGAGAAGATAAAGACCTTATCGAAGACGTGGAAGATGACTTTGACGAATATGTAGATGTAGATGAAGAGGGAGACGACCTGCAGAAGGTGCGAGTGGACACTGATCTTGATGGAGATGATGACTACAGCTACGATGCAAAAAACTTGTCTGAAGATGAAAAAATCTACTTTAGTATCTGTGTAGAGTACGAAGATGAGGATGATGACGAGGTACTGAAATGTAGTTCAGTAGAAAGTTTCGAAACTGACGGAAACAACAGGAGTAACAACGACGACGAGCCAGAAATAGAAACTGAAAATGCATCAGGTATCACTGACGATTCAGCACGAATCAATGGTTCAGTCGATATGAACGACTTTGAAAATGGACTTGTGTTCTTCGTGTATGGAGAAGATGAAGATCAGATTGATGATGTAGCAGGTGATTACGATCAGTACAGTGACGTTGACGAAGATGGAGACGACCTGCAAAAGATTAAGATTTCAAGCAACGTAGACGACGATGCAGATTTCTACGCTTCAATCTCAGGACTCGATGACGACACTGAAATCTTTTACGCTGCATGTGTAGAGTACGAAGATGATGACGATGACGATGTAATCCTTTGTGGAGACACTGAAGACTTCACCACAAGAGATTAATTATTGATTAGTTCACTAATCAAATAAAGACCGTTGATCAAGGATCAACGGTCTTTATGTATAATATACTTCTATGCAAAAATATCTAATATTCGACTTTGACGGTGTTATTGGTGACACACGTGAAGCATCTGCACATGCAACGATGGTGACCGATAGCCTTAACTATGAAGACGCAATGGCTGAAAACCTACGTTATTCGTCAAACAAGCCAGATCACACACGGGACCACACTAAAACAGAGGAAGAAATGCATGCAGGCTACGAATGGACACGTTTGTTCGGTGAACAAGTGTTGAAAAATGGATTTACGTTGTTTGAGGACTTTGTAAGGGAAGTCGAAGCTTTGGACACACCCTACAAGGCAGTGGTTTCAAGTGGATCACAACTCTATGTAATCCCTGCAATGAGCAAAACCTTAATTCGCCCTACACATATCCTTGCGTACGAAAATCACCACTCTAAGGAAGAAAAAATTGAAACCATCTGCAAAGACTGGGGTGTCTCTGTTTCAGAAGTCTACTATTTTACCGACACTTTAGCTGACGTTCTAGAGCTCCAAAGTTTCATAACACCTGACAAACTCATAGGTGTAAGCTGGGGTTATTGCGGTAAAGAATTACTTTTGAAGGAACTAAAAGAGAATAATATATTGGATTACCCGGATGATATAGCAGAACTCTTCAAAAACTAGACATATTCTCAATTAAAGGCATAATAAACAACTCATTAACCAGTTTATTTACGTGGGTATCTATGCATAAAAAGTTTGATAATCAGGCGATTGAAAAGAAATGGCAAGAGAAGTGGAAACAGAGCGGTATCTACGATGTAGGTGGACGTGATACTTCTAAGGAAAAGGAATATGTCCTGGTTGAACTTCCATACCCATCGGGAAACCTCCATATAGGGCACTGGCATGCATTTGCAGTACCTGACATCTACATACGCCACGGACGCATGACTGGCAAACAAATGATCTACCCAATGGGGTTTGATGCATTTGGCCTTCCTGCAGAAAACGCAGCGATTAAAAACGATAAAGACCCTAAGAGATGGACTGAAGGTAATATTGAATACATGAAGGAGCAGCTCGGAAGCATGGGGGCTGCATTTTCGTGGGATAAGACCACTGCGACAACTGACCCTGAGTACTACAAGTGGACACAGTGGATGTTTACTGAATTCTTCAAGAAGGATATTGCATACCGAGGAACAGGGGTTGTTAACTGGTGCCCTAAGTGCAGTACGGTAATCGCTAATGAACAAGTGCTGTCTGACGACACCTGTGAACGATGTGGGACAGAGATTGAGAAGAAGGAAATGCCACAGTGGATGCTTAAAATCACCGACTACGCAGACAGGCTTATTGATGATCTTGAAACGGTTAATTGGCCTGAACATATTAAGGAATCCCAACGTCGTTGGATTGGCCGTTCAGAAGGTGCTGAGATTGATTTTAAGCTATCAACTGGTGACAACGTCACCGTCTTCACAACACGTCCAGATACGCTCTTTGGTGCTACCTACCTCGTACTTGCCCCCGAATCAAATCTCGTACAGAAAATACAGGGCCGTACCTTGAACGAGAGCGAAGTTGATGGATATGTTGTGGCTACAAGGAAAAGGGCTGAGAGGGACCGACTTGATGACACGAAGGAAAAGACGGGGGTAAAGCTTGAAGGTATCACCGCAACAAACCCAGCAAACGGGGAAGAAATCCCCGTCTTCATTGCTGACTATGTGCTTGCAGGCTACGGAACAGGCGCAATCATGGCGGTGCCAGCACACGATGAACGAGATAATGCATTTGCCACTAAGTTTGGTATCAACATCAAGCAAGTTGTTGCAAAGCACTTTGAAACTAGTGGTGTTGATAAGGCGCGGCCTGAAGTCGAGACACTTACGCGAGATTGTGTTGATTTACTTATTGAACATCCTGAAGACGGTAGTTTCCTTGTTCAGATTGAAAAGGATGGAGATCGAGATCATGTTCACTTTGTAGGTGGAGGCACTGATGGAGAGTCAGATGAAGTCGCAATCGGGCGAGAACTTATTGAAGAAACTGGATATACTGATTACGAAATTATTTCTGGTCCGGTAACTACATCTACCTGTTATGCATATCGTCACACAAAACAGAAGAACCAACACACAAAAAGCAACTTTTACCACATCAAACTTACAAGTTTAAATCAAGTACCTTCAGAAATTGAAGAAGGGAAACACACTGTACAATGGACTCCTAAAGGTGAGGTAGCCACAACCATAAACTGGACTGGCCACATGGATGGCTGGGATGCATTTGTCAATAAAACACCTCATTTTGAAATGGGCACATTGATCAACTCAGGCGAATTTGACCGTATGAGTACGGAAGAAGCAAAGACTGCCATCACTGAAAAGGTTGGTGGAAATATGACAAACACCTACCGCCTACGAGACTGGTCTGTGGGACGTCAGCGATACTGGGGAGTACCGATTCCCATTGTGTATGATCCGGAAGGTACTGCACATCCAGTACCCAAAGAGCACCTTCCCTGGCTTTTACCAGAGGACGTGGATTTCCGACCAACTGGTGAACCTCCATTAGCTAAAAGTGTTGAGCTTAAAAGGCGAACTGAAGATATCTTCGGAAAAGGGTGGACACCTGAAGTTGAAACACTCGACACATTTGTAGATTCTTCGTGGTACTTTATGCGATACATCGACAATCAGAACGAAAACATGTTCGCGTCGCTTGAATCACAAAAAGACTGGATGCCTATCGATCTTTACTTCGGTGGCGCTGAGCACACGACTATGCACCTACTGTATTCACGCTTCTGGCAGAAGACACTTTTGGACCTAGGATATGTGACAGAAAGTGAACCGTATACAAAACGTATCAACCGAGGACTTATACTTGGTCCAGATGGAAACAAAATGAGTAAAAGTAAAGGGAATGTTATCGATCCTGATGACCATGTAAAAACTGTTGGTGCTGATTCAGTAAAGATGTATTTGGCATTTATGGGACCCTATGCAGAAACAGCAAATTACCCATGGGATATGGGAGGTATTGCTGGTATCCGCAGGTTCCTGGAAAAAGCATACGGGCTTGCAGATCACATAGATGACACCGAACCTGAAGAGGTTACTAAACAGCTTCATAAGACCATTTTGAAGCTCTCAAAGGACATTTCTGAGTTCAAGTTCAATACAGCCATCAGTGCACTAATGGTATTTGTAAATCTTGTGGAGAAAAACACCCTTACCAAGGAAAGCTACAAACAGTTCTTACTCCTCCTTGCTCCATTTGCCCCACATCTTACTGAAGAACTCTGGCAAATAGATGGAAATACACAATCTATCCATCTCGAAACATTTCCAATTGCAAACAAAGAACTTGCGCGCGACACAGAAGTCACCATTGGAGTGCAGGTAAATGGAAAGATGAGAGGGAGTATTACCGTTGATGTAGATGCCTCTGAATCAAGTGTGGTAGTTTCTGCCCAAGCAAACGAAGCAGTCACCAAGCATCTATCTAGTGAAATAATAAAAATAATCTACGTACCAGGTAAAATCTTAAACTTAATTACCGGAACAAAATGACACAATATGCTTGACACATGTCAATGTTCATGATAAAAATGTGGGATAACTCGATACGAGGGAGGATACCACCACATACATGTGATGTTTTAATTAATATATTATAAAATATGATTTCGTTTAAACCAAAACAGGTAACAAAAAAGTTACTAACGGCACTGCCAGACCGGGCACGTGACGTACTTGAAAAGCGCTATGGTCTGTCTGCTGACGGAAGCACTTTTACGCTTGAAGCTATCGGACAAACATATGGAATTACACGTGAACGTGTACGGCAAATTGAAAACTATGGTATTCAGTCTATTCAAAAGTCTGATATTTACTTAGAGTTTGAAGCTGTTTTCAACGAGTTGCAGGGAATCATAGAAAGTCTCGGTGGAGGTCTCATAGCAGAGCATGTTCTCCTAGACGAAATCACTAACGATCAAACTCTTCGAAATCATATCTACTTCCTTCTCATTATCGGAAACTCTTTCTACCGAAGTAAAGAAAGTGCAGGCTATGCACACCGTTGGTATACAGAAAAGAAAATAGCGGACAGTGTTGAATCTGCACTACGCAACGTCTATAAATCAATCGACCGTGACGACCTTATTACAGAAGATGAGATACTAGCTCGATTCCGAGATGAATTGATTGAAATTGCAGAAACACATGATGATGTAGTACTCAAACGATGGCTACAGATTTCTAAAGACATCGCACGAAACCCGCTTGGAGAATGGGGAAACGCTACCTCACCAAATGTTCGTGTAAAAGGCATTCGTGATTATGCATATCTCGTTGTAAAACGACATGGCTCACCAATGCACTTCCGTGAAGTAGCAGAAGCAATTGAAGATCTCTTCGGCAAGAAAGCCCACACTGCTACAACGCATAATGAACTCATTAAAGATGAACGTTTTGTCCTTGTAGGACGTGGTCTCTATGCACTTACCGAATGGGGATACTCAGCAGGTGTCGTCAAAGATGTGCTACGGGATATCTTAATCAGCAACGGCCCACTTTCTCGGGAAGAAATTATTGATAAGGTGCGAAAAGAACGATACGTAAAAGACAATACTATCGTTGTGAACTTGCAAGATGGAAACATCTTCAAACGAATGTCTAACGGGACATACACGGTAGTAGAATAAATCTTATGCAAAAAGAACCGTCGGTAACCTGACGGTTCTTTTTGTATCTACACAACTGGCTATAAACACTAAAAAAATAATCTTAGGTGTTGTACAATGATATAAATGGAACTAGAAAAAATTCCTATACTTGGGGGGATGATCAATTTCCTTGGCGGGGAAGACATTGATTACGGAGTGCCAGTTTTTATAATTGGGGTTATTTTTCTGTTGATTGTTCTCAACTATGTTGGAATTCCACAATCAAGAATTGTAAGCTTCATGTTTGTACTGGCACCAATATGGTTGCCGCTATTTACTTTTCTTGCCTTTTTCAATATTTACATGATTATGGTAGGTAAAAAATTTGGTGTCAGAGGAGGGAGAACTGTTATGGAAATTGTTCTTCCGCCTGAAGTACATAAGTCGCCAGAGGCAATGGAGGATTTCTTTACGCAAATTTTCAACGCTGCAAACCCTGACAATCTCATGGAGACATACCTTGATGGTAAGCGACCTATGCCCTACACCTTCGAACTTGTCTCTCGGGGAGGAGATGTGCGTTTTTACATGACTACCACCAACAAGTTTGTTCCGAGTCTCACTGACAACCTCTATGCTCAATACCCCGGCGTGGAGATTAAAAAACTTGATCTCGACTACACTGCAGAAATACCAAATACTCTCAAAGGTCTTTCTTTCATGAGTTTTCACGTAGCAAAAAAGGAAGATTCAGTATTCCCGATAAAGACTTATATCGATTTGGGTATGGATAAACTCCCTAAAGAAGAGCAAAAAACAGACCCCATGACTCCAATGCTTGAGGTACTCGGTGGCATCCAGCCAGACCAGCAGTTATGGGTGCAGTTTATTTGTATAGCACATCGAAAACAATGCTTTAAAAATGGGCAACTACGAAAGAAAGGCACTTGGGAAAAGGATGTATCAGCAGCAATTGATAAAATTATGATGCGTGATTCAGATACAAAAACAGGTGTCGCTGATCTCGATGGAATGCCGCGCATCACCACTGGCGAACGTGACACAATCGAAGCTATGGAACGAAATGTAGGGAAGTATGCATTTAACTTTGCCTGTCGTGTAGTATATATTTCGCACAAGAATGAATTTGACTATGATGGGGGGCTTTTTGCTAGAGTCGCTCGAATGGTAAGTGCGACCGATATGAAGGATCGGAATGGCCTCGGGATTCGTTGGAGAACAGATTACAATTACAACTTCCTTTCAGACCCATTTGGAAAAAAGAAACCCGCCTTAAAGAAAGCAGAAATAAAAGAATATAAAACCAGAAAACTCTATACCAAAACAGGGGGCATGAATTACAAAATTATGACCGCTGAAGAAATGGCAACGATCTTCCACCTACCTGGTACTGTAGCTGCAACTCCTACACTTAACAGAGTGGGATCTACACGATCAGAAGCACCATCAAACCTTCCAATAGGAAATTTACCCACTTAGAAAACCAGACGTGTACCGGATATGATTGAAACTACAGGAATAATGAGAGGAACAGGGAGAAGACGTGGACTGACATCCTTTGCGTTATTTTGTATAACGACATTGATACTTAGTGCGCTCTATGTACGTCTACAGTTCAATCCTCCAGAAGCATTTACCGGAACACAATCATTAGAAGTCTCTCCAGGAATGTCAGTGCGAGACATTGCTCAAGAAGCTGCAAATGCAGGCATTGTCCGTTCTGGCACATTGCTGTATGTGCTCCTGACCTACTCACATGACCCGACACAAATTTTTGCGGGTACTTACGTATTCAGCGAACCTGCATCAGTATTCGCAGTTGCACAAAAACTTGCAGACCAAGATATTGAGAATGAACTTGTAACTATTACTATCCCTGAAGGGGTCCGATTGACACAGATTGCTCAAACGGCAGAAGTTGCACTGCCCGATTTTGATGTTGATGACTATCTTATTAATACATTAGGACTCGAAGGGTACCTTTTTCCGGAAACCTACTTCGTTCCAGAAACATTTCTCGCACAAGATCTTATCGACTTACAACGTGCCACCTACGAAGAAAACATGATGCCGTTGCGAGAACAAATTGAACTCTCACCGTTATCTGAGTATGAAGCACTTATACTCGCATCAATCATTGAGCGTGAAGCAAATGACGAAGAGAGCATGAAAATGGTATCGGGAATACTTCAGAATCGTCTAAAAATAGGGATGGCATTACAAGCTGACGCAAGTATCGAATACACTATCGGCACACCGTTGAATGAACTACCACCGGGACAACTTGCAAGCGAGCTACGAGAAACTGAATCACCTTATAACACGTATCTCAACACAGGACTTACTCCAACTCCGATTGGCAACCCGGGTCTCATGGCGATAAAGGCCGCACTTAATCCCACACCTTCTGACAACTTCTTCTACATCACCGGTAACGATGGTGAGTTCTACTACGCAGAAACATTGAAAGGGCATAACCAGAATATTGCACGGTATCTTCGTTAGAACATTGACTTTTAGTTTTTTTACTGTTTAATGTTTAATGTTTTATGAAACAGTACCAGGAGTAGTTCAATGAAATATAAAGTGCCGACATCTGTTACAGAAAGTCTTGTCCTTGATGGGAAATTTCTGATTCGTAATATAAACGAAGAGACTATGCAAAACTTTCTCAATTGGATAATGCGAAACAGACCTCGACAGTCTGATTTTACCGTCTTAATTGATAGTCCAGGTGGATCCCCAGGATTGATGCTCCACACTGCATCAGTTTTTCGCACCATGAAAGACGACTTTAATCTCACAGGTGTTGCAATTGGAGAATGCGGCTCAGCAGCATTTGCACTACTGCAGTGCTGTAAAACAAGAATCATGATTAAAAACTGTGGCTTGTTTATACACCACATTCAGAGCACCTTTACACAATCGGCTCAGAATGAAAGTTTTACTGAAATCAAAGAGCGAATCAAGTTTGCAAAAGAAATGGAGGAGGAGCTCGTTGAGCTGCAGGCTAAACGCTGTGGTATGACCAAAGCGAAATGGATGAAAATTGCCGATCGAGGTGATAACATATCAGGCAGAGCAATTCTTTCAAAAGAAGCGAGACGACTAAACTTAGTAGACAAAGTTGTTGATTCATACCCAATCTTCTAACTAATAGCCACCGAACTTTCGGTGGCTATTTTTTTAGACAAAATAATGATACTCTTTTATCACTATGTCAAAAGGGAAGACGGTATTCGTGGGACTCTCAGGAGGGGTAGACTCTTCAGTTGCAGCACTACGACTTAAAAACCAAGGCTACACTGTTGTAGGTGTGTTTATTAAGGTGTGGCAGCCAGATTTCTTAGACTGTAACTGGGAAGCGGAGCGACTTGATGCCATGCGTGTTGCAGCAAAGCTCGACATCCCATTTCTCACCTGTGACGCAGAAAAGGCATACAAGGATGATGTTGCTGATTATTTCATTGACTCGTATCGTAGAGGTCTAACCCCTAACCCCGATGTGATGTGTAACAAATACGTTAAGTTTGGTGCCTTTTTACAATTCGCGGAAGAGAATGGTGCTGATTACATTGCCACAGGACATTACGCACAGCGTGTGGAAAATAATGGTTTGTTTGAAATACATCGTGGTGTCGATGAAGGGAAAGATCAAACCTATTTCCTATGGACACTGACACAAGCACAGCTTGCCAAGACACTCCTGCCCGTAGGTGATTCACCTAAAAAGCAAATCCGAAAAGAAGCAGACGCTGCTGGACTCATAACTGCCAACAAGAAGGACAGTCAGGGAGTTTGTTTCTTGGGCCATATTGATATCTATGAGTTTCTTTCGCACTATATCGACCTGAAGTCAGGCGATGTATTGGATACCAATGGAGAAGTAATAGGTGCGCACAAAGGAGCCCTTATTTATACCACCGGACAGCGTCATGGCTTTACTATCACCAGTCACAATACGACACGTGATGCGCTCTATGTCATCACTCGCGATATTGAAAACAATACTATTACGGTAAGTTCACAAAGGCAACAGACGATACAATCTGAGCATTTATGTATCGATTCAGTAAATCTCATTGGCAAGCCAGTAGAAGTACTTCAGCAATTTCAGTTGCAGACGCGTTACCGACAAGAACCCATTGTGTGTAACGCAGTGCACATAACAGAGCACACTATGGAAATTGAACTCCAAACAGAAACCGAAATACCAAGCGAAGGTCAGTCATGTGTACTATATGACGGCAATCGATGCCTTGGAGGTGGTATCATATCGACATGTCAATCCAAGTAGTTAAAGCAGACGGAACCTCAGAAGTATTTAAGGTAGAAAAACTAAGACGTTCTCTTCAACGAGCAGGTGCAACGAACAAAGAAATTGAGAATGTTGTAAGTAAAGTTGAACCAATATTACATGAGGGGATAAAAACGCAAGAAATATATCGTATCGCATTTGAGTTACTTCGTGAAAGCGATATGCCTATCAGAGCACGATATTCGCTACGACGTGCATTATTCGGACTCGGTCCTACAGGGTTTCCTTTTGAAGATTTTCTTGCACGTTTATTTGCAACAGAAGGATATACCACGACCACGCGTGTAGAACTTCAGGGTAAATGTGCAATGCATGAACTTGATGTTGCAGCTTATAACGAGACTGATTCCTTTGTAGTAGAAGCTAAATTTCATTCCCGACCTGGAGTTAAATCTGACTTACAAGTTGCTCTTTATTCCTATGCACGCCTTATGGATTTAAAAGAAACAAAAATATGTAGTTTGGATATTTGTAAAATCAATCGCCTATTAGTGGTAACAAATACAAAGTTTACATCAACAGCAGAAGACTACGCTGAGTGTTCGGGGTTGGAGTTGCTCAGCTGGGACTACCCGCGTAATAACAATCTACATGATCGTATTCAGAAGTCAGGTCTTTACCCAGTTACGGTATTACAAAGTCTTTCACAGTCTCAAAAAAAGGCCCTGTTAGCCAATGGAGTGATCATTTGTTCTGATCTTTTAAAGAAGCCTCAGTTGTTACGTCATGTTCATATTAGTGCAAAAAAGACACAGATGGTACTTGATGAAGCACAATCACTTTGTAGAGGAACATAGATAAACTAAAATAAGGTCCATTTGTCAATCTTTGCGTAAATACACAATATTGCTATACTCCTGACATATAAGCATTTATTACAGAGTTTTTGTATGTCAGAACAAGAAAAGCAGGAAGGTCAGAAGACTGTCGTATCATTTATTGCAGGGCTTCTCATCGGAGGACTACTCGTATGGGTATTTGGTGGAACACCAACAGAAGAAGTAATTACCGAAGAAACTGAACAGGAAGTTTCGGAAGAGACGGAGACGTCAGAACTAGAAGTATCTATATCAGAAGAAATTGAAGCACCAATCGAAGTGGCATCACTTGAAGTTGGCGAAGGTTCAATAAACGTTATGGACCAAGCTGCAGGAAGTGTTGTTGCACTAGAAGGAGCAACATTCCCAACAGAAGAAGGGTGGGTAGCAGTTCGTTCATACCCTAATGGACAACTTGGAAGCATCTTAGGAGCAGCTCGATATAGTAAAGAGCAAGGTCTTGTACCAAGCGCTGTATCACTACTTGCACCTACTACGAAAGGACGAGACTACGCAGTTGTATTCTTCTCAGAAGATGGCGACCGTGAATTCAATCTTGCAAACGATGCACAGATTGGTGACGTATTCGGTACCTTTACTGCACAGTAATAAATACCTTACATACTCCAGAAGGCTCCCCACACGGGGAGCTTTCTTTTGGTATACTAAACCAATATGGCTTACGAATATAAATACAATCCCAACAGATCAGCTGATTGGAATTACGGAGGAAAAAAATGGCGGCTTTCACGATCAAAACTCGACTTTTTCATTGAGTGTCCTCGGTGTTTCTATCTAGACAACAAGCTAGGGACAAAACGCCCAGGCTTTCCATCATTTAATCTCAATATTGCAGTTGATGAACTTTTCAAGAAAGAATTCGACGTACACAGAGAAAATAAGACAGCACACCCTGTGATGGATCAATACAAAATCAACGCAATACCGTTTGAACACAAGAACATGGGTACCTGGAGAGTGAACTTTGAAGGAATTGATTATCTGCACGAAGAAACAGGAATGACGATATGTGGAGCAGTTGATGACATTTGGATTAACCCTGAAGGAAAGTTGATTATCGTGGACTACAAATCAACATCAAAGGATGGGTCTATCATAGAACTCGGTGACAGCCCCTGGGAACAACAATACAAGCGTCAACTTGGTGTCTATAAATGGTTGCTGGAGAAAAACGGATTCAAGGTAGAAGAGACTGGCTACCTCGTCTATGCAAACGCGAGCAAGGAAGAACCTAGCTTTGACAACAAGCTTGTTTTTGAGACAACCCTGGTTGCCGTCGAGGCGGTGTGTGACTGGATAGAACCAACTTTAGACAAAATTAAGGAATGTTTACAGAAAGATCATATCCCAGCAGCAGGTGATCGCTGTGAGTTTTGCCCGTATCGAGAAGCATGTGGTAAGAAATTGTTGAAAATTCATAATGAATTAAAGAAAAAACGAGAAAATTCTACCCCTGCGTCTACCATAGACGACCTCAAGACAAAGTTTGCATAACCTTATGAAAATTTTTGCTGACAAGACGCGAGACGTAGTCAAAAAGATACCCCAGGGTTCAGTCATGACCTACAAAGAAGTTGCCACAAGAGCAGGTAATCCAAATGCAGCACGCGCAGTAGCAAACATCATGGCCGCCAACCATGACCCCGAGGTACCCTGCCACCGTGTAATACGGACTGATGGGAGCTTAGGAGGATACAATCGTGGCGGAACAGAAAAAAAGCGTGCTATATTATTAAGCGAAGGAGTTAAACTGTAACACTATGGATAAACTTGAAAAACAACAAGAACAAATAACGGTCCAGATCGAACGTGGGGAACGAGATTTGATCAAACTGGAGACAGATTTAAAGAAATGTAATGACACATTGCTAACAGTAGAAGCAAAGTTCAAAAAAACGCAGGTAGAACTTGAAAATGCCCAAAAATTAGTTTCAAAATTAGAGCTAGATGCCGCAAATAAAGAAGCGGAAGTTAAAAAAGCTGATGATGATCTGAATCAAGTGCAGGCCAAGGTAGCAAAACATAAAAAGTTTCACGAAAATCTTCATAAGGAGTTGGAACGAATCGTTGAAGACTATAAAAAACATAGATAATCAAATATGTATTCATATCGAATAGAACAGGCGCTCCGCGCAGCAACAATACTTCATAAGGACCAGGTCCGAAAAGGCTCGGTGCAAATTCCATATGTAAGTCATCTTTTTGCTGTTGCCATGCTTGCGATTGACTACACAAAGGATGAAGATGTACTCATTGCTGCTCTATTGCACGATACATTGGAAGACACCGACTACACCGCAGCAGAACTTGAGGATGATTTTGGAGGAAAGGTAAGAGAAATAGTAGAAGCTTTAACTGAGCCGCAAGATTCTGACACAAGAAAATATTCGTGGAAGGACCGAAAAATGAGCTATGCGAAGTTATTAAAGAATGCACCTCAAGAATCCCTCATCATTGCAGCTGCGGATAAAATCCACAACATGAGAAGCATGGTAGAAGAATACTTTGACGATTATCCTCGGTTTCGAAAGGAATTCAGTGGGTCACTAGAAGACAGAACTGAACAATATCAAGAGATAGCAAACGTACTCAACAGAAGACTCAAGAGTCAAATTCTCTCTGAGTTCAATCACGTATTTACAGAATATAAAAAATTTATTTCAGATGTCCAAAAATCAAAAGCAGACGCAGAACGTTTTTAAATATACCCCCACAACCGCACTTCCAAAACTCGGAAAGATTAAAGATCAGTGGGACCTAAAAAATCTCTATTACACTTCAGAAAAAGACCCTCAAATTGAGAAAGATATTATCGCGACTGAGCGTGCGTATAAAGCTTTCGCTCAGAAATATCGAGGAAAAGATTTTACTTCCACTGCAAAGAAACTTTTTGCAGCACTTTCTGAGTCTGAGAAACTGTCAGAAGTGCCAGCAGGTTCAAAACCAATTTTCTACTATTCATTTAGAACCGTACTTAATGCGCACGACACTGTAGCCCAGAAGCAGCTAACACTCATTGAAAACCGACTCACCAAAGCAGGTAATGAGGTACTTTTCTTTGGTTTAGAAATTGGGAAGATTTCAAAAGAACTCCAAAAGAAATATTTGAAGGACGAAACTCTTTCAAAGTACCATTACGACTTAGAACAAACCTTTAAAAATGCAAAACATCTTCTTACTGAACCAGAAGAAAAAATTCTCAATCTCAAAAGTGACGTATCACGAGGGATGTGGATTAACGGTACTGATAAAATCCTAAGCAAACGAAGCGTTGTATACAAAGGAGAAACTATCCCTCTGAATGCTGCAATCGATCGTGTAAATACGGTAAGCACACACGAACGACCGAAGCTTTGGAAGCTATGTACAGAGCAGTTTAAAGATTTGGCCGAAGTTGCTGAGAATGAAATCAACGCAGTAGTAACCAATAAAAAAATTAACGATGAGCTCCGTGGCTATAAAACAGCCTATGAAGCGACTATTTCAGGATACGAAAATAATGAAAAGTCTGTACTGTCGCTCGTTGAAGCTATTTCTTCAAAGGGATTTGCATTGAGTAAAAAATACTACAAGCTCAAAGCAAAACATCTTGGGGTAAAAACAATTCCATATGCAAACCGGAGTGACGATATCGGAAAGGGTGTACAAATCCCATACTCCGAAGCAGTCACCATCTGCCGAGAGACCTTTTATGAGATGGATGAACAATATGGCGCTATCTTTGACACCATGCTAGAAAATGGTCAAATTGATGTCTACCCAAAGGCAGGGAAGAGCGGTGGTGCATTTTGTGCGCATGCAACAAACATCCCCACCTTTGTCATGCTTAATCAAGTAGACAGCACCAGGTCATTCACCACACTCGCACATGAAATGGGCCATGCTATTCACAGTGAGCGATCAAAAACACAACCTTCAATTTATGACAGTTATTCAACCACCACTGCAGAGACCGCAAGTACATTGTTTGAAGGTATTGCACAGCAAAAACTCATAAACGCTCTTCCTGATTCGCAAAAGCTCAATATGCTCAACCAACGCATTAGTGAAGGTATCGCTACTATTTGCCGCCAAATTGCATTCTTCAACTTTGAAAAAGAAATGCATGAAACTATCCGTACTGAAGGAGCAATGACTTGGGAGGAAATGGCGAAACTCTTCCAGAAGCACGTACAAGCATACATGGGACCAGCTATCGAAGTTACCGAAGATGATGGACTTTCATTTGTATACGTCGGGCATTTCCGTAATTTCTTTTATGTATACACGTATGCCTACGGAGAGCTCATGAGTAACATCATGACACAGAAGTACCAAGAGAATTCTGATTTTGTAGAAAAGATCGATAAATTCTTATGCGCAGGAGGGAGTGACACCGTAGAAAACATCTTCAAATCGATAGGAATCAACGCAAACAAAACCGATACGTTTCTTGAAAGTCTGAAGACACTCGAAGGGGATATTAAGGAGTTTGAGAAACTAACGAAATAACAATAAAAAAACCAGCCGTACACAACGGCTGGTTTTTCTTTTAGTGTATCAAGGTACAATACAGATATTATGAATTTACTTTTTTGGGGATTAACTACAAGTATTGTCGGTAAGGTACTACTTGCAATTGGTATCCTTAAGGCTCATGGAGTAATTTCTCATGAGCACAGAATAGATGCGAAGGTGCTTAAATCCTTTAAACTCGAACGGGTACTTACCATTGTTGGCCTCTTCCTTATGGTGCTTGGCTACGCCATGGAGATTTACTTCTACGGGTTCACGCCATTACTCACGTGCAGCGGGGCTGATTGCGCTGGAGCAGTAGGCGCAACACTCTTTGGTAACTAATAGCAAAAACTCTAATTTTTGCTATATTAAATGCCACTATTAACCGTGTTAAGTTTTAAGTATGTCAATTTCTGGAAATGAAATCCGAGCAAAGTATTTACAGTTTATGAAAGATAATGGTCATGCCATTATTCCTTCTGCTGCCTTGGTTCCAGAGAACGACCCGACCACACTCTTTACGGGAAGTGGCATGCAACCGCTTGTCCCATATCTTTTAGGAGAGACCCACCCAAAAGGAACTCGTTTAACTGACTCGCAGAAGTGTTTCCGTGCAGAAGATATTGAAGAAGTAGGGGACACAAGTCATACCACATTTTTCGAAATGCTTGGTAATTGGTCATTGGGTGATTATTTTAAAAAAGAGCAAATCACGTGGATTGCGGGGTTCTATCTCGATGAAGTAGGACTCGATCCTGAAAAATTCTATATTACTGCATTTATCGGTGATGAAACATTAGGTATTCCCAAAGACGCTGAGGCAGTTTCATTATGGCAAGAAGTATTAGCTCAGAAGGGTGTCAGTAATGAAGTTGCAGAACTTGGTTCATCTGAAGAGGCAAGTAAACGAGGAATGAAAGAAGATGAACGTATCTTCTACTACGATGCGAAGGAAAACTGGTGGAGTCGCGCAGGTGTGCCTTCAAATATGCCAGCTGGTGAAATCGGAGGAGGGGACAGTGAAATGTTTTATGACTTTGGGACAGAGCATGACACAGCATTTGGTGCACATTGTCACCCGGCATGTGACTGTGGTCGTTTTATGGAAATTGGAAACTCAGTATTCATGGAATACATCAAAAAAGAAGACGGTTCATTCCAAAAACTTCCTGCACAAAATGTTGATTTTGGAGGAGGTCTCGAGCGAATCGCAGCTGCAGCAATTAACTCACCTGATGTATACAAAGTTGATTTACTCTGGAATGTTATCGAACAAGTCCAAACACTCTCAGGAAAAAGATATGAAGATAATACGCATGCCTTCCGTGTTATTACAGATCATATCCGTGGAGCGGTATTTATGATTGGTGATGGGGTAATGCCCGGCAACTCAGAACAAGGATACTTCGTACGCCGTCTACTGCGCCGTGCGGTGCGTTTTGCTGATATTCTTGGAATACCTGAAGGAGAGCTTAAAAACCTTGCAACAAGCGTTATAGAGACATACAAGGAGCACTATATAAGCTTAGGAGAACAAAGTGACTCAATCGCATCAACAATTTTTTCAGAGGAAGAACAGTTTCGAAAAACACTCGAGAAAGGTCTTAAGCAATTTAATAAGATTTCACTACAAATACACGTATCTACAAAAGATATAGATGGCAAGAAAGTTGTCGATAGATCAGTTGACCCAACTACAAAGAAGGCAATCAGTGCCCAAAATGCTTTCGATCTCTTCACTACCTATGGATTCCCAATTGAACTTACTCAAGAAATTGCCCAAGAGAAAGGGCTCATTGTTGAACGTGAAGGTTTCGAAGTACTCATGGCAGAACATCGTGCTAAATCTCGTGCAGGGGCAGAACAGAAGTTCAAAGGAGGACTTGCAGACAGCTCTGAGTTAGTGGTCCAGTATCATACAGCTACACACCTTATGCTTGCAGGATTACGTCATTTCCTAGGCGATCATATACATCAAGCAGGTTCAAACATTACTGGTGAACGGCTACGTTTTGACTTTACGCACCCAGAGAAAGTAGAACGAGAAACTCTCGATAAAATCGAAGCCTTTGTAAACGATGCAATACAAAACGGTGGGGAAGTCACTATTGAAATGATGGCAAAAACTGATGCTGAGGCAGATCCAACCATCGAAGGGAGCTTCTGGGACCGGTATCCTGATGAAGTGAAGGTCTACACAATGAAACAAGTTGACGGTAGTACTGTCTCACGGGAACTCTGTGGAGGTCCTCATGTGAAAAACCTCACTGAAATCACTGGGACATTTAAAATCAAAAAAGAAGAATCATCATCGGCTGGAGTGCGTAGAATCAAGGCAGTTTTGCTTGAAGGATAAATAAAGCGCGTTTCTTGTCGAAACGCGCTTTTTTTACAGGATGTTGTCGATTATGAGACCGACAAAAGTACATAAGGGTGAAAAGATTACTATTATCGGCAGGACCGCAAAGAATGGCTGCTGAATGCCAAGACACACTGCCACCAAGACATAATCAACACCACCAAGAATTCTTGATTCGTTCCCAAAAACAGACTGTAGGGATATTACTGGATAATATTGAGTATTGAACATCGTTGCATGTGCTGAATATGACAGATCATTGACTCGATTTTCTTCATGACTACGGGTTTTAGCTTTTTTCATCCAACTAAAATACTCAAACCAATCACGTAACCAAGCAAACAAACCAAAGAGATACGGAAGCATTACACCAAGCAACAGTCCGTAGAGTGTATAGACACCAAAATATATTGTCATTGAATGTTCCTTTTCCTTTTTCTATTACAAACTTAGCAAGTAATAAGCGGAAACACAATATCCACTACCTGTTGTACAACAAGACAATGCTCAACTCGTTGTGCTGTTATACTTATACTAATGTTTGGTTTTAATTCCCGCGCTTCAAAAAGACAATGTGGCGTTATTGTTGACATAGGTTCTGGGAGTGTCGGTATCGCTATTGTTTTTTCTGATGCAGATACTGTAAAGCCGGAGGTTATCTGGTCACACCGAGAGTATGTACCTATTAAAGATGTAGATACCATTGAAATTCCCTTGAAGGAAATTTCGACTTCAGTAGTCAATGCCTTTCTAAATCTTGGAAGCGCAGGTATGAAAGCACTCCACGACCATCCTGATAAGCTATCAGTATCAACAGTTCAGGCAAGTATATCTGCTCCGTGGACATATACTGTTACGAAGTCCATCAACTACAGTGACGACCATCCTTTTGAAGTTGATTCTGAACTACTGCAAGAACTATCTGACACCGCTGAAAAGCAGGCATTTACTACAGTGCTTGAAAATGAGATGTTTAAAGAAAATCAGTTAGAGGTTATTGATAATCAGACAATCTCAACCTTTATTAATGGATATCCAATCGAACATCCCGAATCGATTAAAACTCGGGCAGTCGTACTCGCGCACATAACTGCAATTACGCAAAATAAAATAACGCAGGTGCTCGAAGACTCACAAAATAAAATCCTTCCTGCAACAACACTCTCAATCCACTCCTCGATGTACATGTACTACGATGTCATGAAGCATCTAAACCCCGACACTTCGGAGGCATGTCTGGTAGAAGTCACAAGCGAAGCAACTGAAATTGGTATTATTCGAGATGGTACCCTAACACACGTCACACACACCAGCTTTGGTACATTCAGTATTGCGCGTGAGATTGCACATGTATGCAAAATACCCAAAGAAGAAGCGTACGCGTACCTTAAAGGTACGTCTCTTGTTCATTCAAAGCTCTCTGACGCAAAACTAACGGAGATTGATACGCTCATGAATGCTTATGAAGAAAAATTAGTTTCTTTGTTTAAGGGAACTGGCGACATACTAGCGATTCCCAAAACACTCTTTTTACATACCGAATCACTTACTGAAGAATTTTTTGCAAAGCATCTACTCTCAGCAGCAAAGAAAGCCACGGGTATGCAGCATAACATCCACCCTGTTACGAGCCTGCTCTTTAAGGAGCCTATTACGGGAGACACACCAATACTTCTCGCTGCCCATTATTTCCACCAAAAACATGTACAAAAGGTGGAACATGATGCATAAATCCACACGCTACATTTAATTACTCATAATACGCGGTATACTATCTACATGAATCAAAAATGGAATCTCCAGGACATTCGACCTGCGCAACCAAGAAAGCGTAGGGAACCTACTGATGAATCACCGCTTCAAAAGCGCCCCGCAGTTACACGCGTACCAAGAGAGGAAGCCGATGCTGCGATGAGCATCAACATTACTGACGGTAATAAGAAAAAGCACAAATCGTTGATATACGCATTGGTTGTGTTTTTTGTAATTGTGGGTGGGGGAATTCTTGCGAGTATTTTAATGGGAGGTGCTGAACTTACTGTCTATCCTCGATACAAAGAACCAAATGTAAATGCAACATTTGAAGCAAATAAAACACCGCAGCCTAAGGAACTGGCGTATGAAATTATGACTCTTGAAGCAGAAGGCGAACGACAAGTTTCAGCAACTGGAAAGGAAGGTGTAAAAGCTCAATCACAAGGGACCATTTTAGTGTACAACAAGCATCAAGCTGCACCAGTGCGCCTTGTTACAAATACACGGTTTGAAACTAATAATCTCATCTTTAGAATAAAGGATTCAATTGTCATTCCTGGATATACTAAAAACGAAGACGGGGAGATAGTGCCTGGTGTTGTCACTGCTGACGTATTTGCAGATGAGGTAGGAGAGCAATACAATGTTGCCCCTGCTCGATTCACCATACCCGGATTTGCAGGAGAGTCAGAATTTGACAATCTGTACGCAGAATCAGTTGAAACATTTACAGGGGGCTTTGACGGACAGCGATTCATTATTGATGAAGGTGAGCTTCAGACTGCCAAGCAAGCGCTTCAGATGGAGCTCCGTAATTCACTACTGGAAAGAATTACTACTGAACAACCTGCAGGACTACTACTTTTTGATGACGCAGTAACCTTTACCTATGAAACACTCCCATCGGTAGAGTATGGGGAAGACCTAGCTACCATAAAAGAGAAAGTAACGATGCGCATCCCTCTATTTAAAGAAGCAGAATTTGCACAGTTTATTGCTGCTGCAACAGTGCCTGGGTATGAAGGATCAGATGTACGTTTAAGTGATCACACTACATTAAAGTTTATGTATTCAACAGCCACAACATCAGCAACAGACATCAGCGCACTTGACTCTATTTCCTTTAAACTTACTGGTCGACCTGAGATAGTATGGGAGTACGACTCAGCTAAGCTCAAGACTGACCTCCTTAATAAAAATAAAACAGCGCTTCCAGCAATACTTGGAGGGTACCCAGCAATTGAGCGAGCAGAAGCAGTTATACGACCTTTCTGGAAAACAAAATTCCCGATTGACATAGAGGAGGTTGAAATAATAGAAATAATCGAGTAAGTAATTCACAACAATGGTATATCATATATTGACGGCACGACATCTATCTGTTAGACTCACCCACGTTTAATGGATCAGTCACAAGACAACATCGTATACGGAACAGTTGAGGAGGCACTTCCAAATGCTCTCTTTCGTGTTTTAGTAGATGACACAGACGGACCGCAAATCGCATACCTCGCTGGTAAAATGCGGCGGTACCGAATTCGTGTGCTTGTGGGGGACAGAGTTGCAATAGTTCCAGAACCATACGGCGGAAAAGGTAGGATTACAAAGCGCCTTTAGCGTTAAAACATAATTATGAAAGTACGATCATCAGTTAAAAAAATGAGTCCAGACGACAAAATCGTTCGACGACGAGGTCGTGTGTACGTTATTAATAAAATGAAGCCGCGTCACAAACAGCGACAAGGCTAATTAGATTACACATTATATGCGTATTGCAGGTATTACAATTCCCGACAACAAACACCTTGAATATGGCCTTACCGCCATTCACGGTATCGGACGTGCGCGAGCACAGGCTATTCTAGATGAACTCGATATAAAAGAGTTCACTAAGCCAACAGACATTTCTACTGAACTTGAGAATTCAATTCGAGAGAAAGTAGAGAGCTTCACCATCGAGGGAGAGTTGAAGCGTACCATCTCAGCAAATGTTAAGCGTCTAAAAGACATTAATTCCTACCGAGGTAGCCGCCACTCAAAGCGTCTTCCGTGCCGAGGTCAACGAACAAAGACCAATGCGCGTACACTCAAGGGTGCAAAGAAGACGATGGGGTCTGGTAAGCGTAAGCTAGAAAAGACTTAAAATTTATTAGTATTGATAATGATTTCCTATGGGTAAGAAACGAATCATAAAAAAAGGTGGCGGATCAGACGTAGCGGGAACTTCTCGTGCACTGAATCGAATTCCTAAGCGAAAGCTAGCCAGCGGCAAGTTAAATATTCTTGCAACCTTCAACAACACCTTGGTTACACTATGTGACCTCAAAGGTAACTCTGTAATGGCTGCAAGTAGTGGAGCTCTTGGTTTCAAGGGTTCACGAAAAAGCACACCCTTCGCAGCTGCGAAAGTGGGTGAAATTATTGGAGACAAAGCACTACAAATGGGCATGAAGGATGCCGAGGTCGTAATCCGTGGTGTTGGTGCAGGACGAGAGTCTGCATTGCGTGGTTTTGCTGGAAAAGGCATTTCCATTACTAAAATTACTGACAAGACTCCGGTCCCACATAACGGGCCGCGTCCTAAGAAAGCACGACGCGTGTAATAAGATCATATGAAAATAGGACCTAAATACAAAATTGCGAAGCGCCTTGGAGCCCCAATTTTTGAAAAGACACAAACAGCTAAGTTTGAAGTATCTCAAGCTCGAGCAGGCCGAATGAAGAAGCGACGACCTGGTCAAATGAGTGACTACAAACGACAGCTTATTGAAAAACAAAAGATGCGATTCACATACGGAATCACTGAAAAGCAACTTCGTCGATACGTTGATGATGCTGTTGAGAAGAGTCATCAGCCAATTGCCATTCTTATGGCACGACTGGAAGCTCGATTAGACAATGTTGTATATCGACTTGGTCTAGCCAAGACCCGACGATTTGCTCGTCAGATGGTATCTCACGGTCACATCACCGTAAACGGACGAAAGCTTACTATTCCTTCACATAAAGTACGTGTTGATGACATCATCGCTGTACGTGAAGGAAGTAAGAACACACAACTTTTTACAACACTCGAAGACACTCATGAAGCAACAACGGTACCCGCTTGGCTTTCTTTCGATGTAAAGAAAACTGAAGGTAAAATTGCTGCAGCACCTACATACGAACCAACTGAAATTCTGTTTGATCCAGCACAGGTACTTGAATACTACAGCCGATAGGTTTAGTCCATTAGTAAAATAAGTAAATCAATATGCTAGAAACAAACGTAGCCCTACCATCAAAGCCGCGAATCGTAAAAGAGGAGGAATTTCATGGTGTATACGAAATCGATGGACTATTTCCTGGATACGGTCACACATTGGGTAACTCATTACGGCGAATCATTCTTTCGTCTCTACCAGGTGCCGCTATCACTCAAGTGAAAATCACTAATGCAGCACATGAGTTCGATACTATTGCTGGTATCAAAGAAGATGTGATTACAATGCTTCTAAATATCAAACGAATTCGTTTAGCACTACATGGAGATGAACCAGTAACTATTTCTCTAAAGAAAAAAGGTGCAGGCATCATCACCGCGAATGATATTGAAGTACCGTCACAGGTTGAGATTCTCTCACCTAATCAAGTTATTGCTGAAATCACAAACAAAACTGCAGAACTTGAAATCGAGTTCACTGTAGAGAAAGGACTTGGGTACGTAGCTCGGGAAATCCATCAAAAAGACAAAGTAGAAATCGGTACTATTGCACTCGATGCGGTGTTTACACCAATTCGGCGAGCAAACTATGAAGTTGAAAACATGCGTGTTGGAGACCGAACAGATTTCAACCGACTTCGAATGGTTATCGAAACTGACGGAACAATGACTCCAAAAGAAGCTCTCGAGCAATCTATTGAAGTTATGATTCACCAATTAAAGTCAATCATCGGATTCCAAGAACCTGAACAAGAGTCTTCTGTAGTACCTGAAGTAGCTGATGAATCAGCCTCAGAGGACGCAGAAATCGATCCTGATGTGTTAAAAACACGGATTGAGACACTTGATTTATCAGCTCGAACATTGGCTGCCCTAGAGGAAGCGAACATTCGAACGGTTGGGGGACTTGTGCGAAAGAAAAAAGATGATATTCTAGCCCTCGACGGCATCGGTCCTAAAGGAGTCGATGAAATCGTAGAACTCCTTTCAACAATGGGAGCGCAATTAGGCGAATAAGAAAAGTATTATGCGACACGGAAACAAAAACAGAACACTCGGACGAGTCCGGAGCCAACGTACAGCTCTTATACGTGGTCTTGCGGTATCTCTCATTCGAGATGGCAAAATTAAAACAACAGAAGCGAAAGCAAAAGAGCTACGACCTTTTGCTGAGCGTTTGGTAACATACGCAAAGAAAGGAACTATTGCTGCACGCCGACAGGTAGCATCAACACTTGGTGAACCCAAGTCAGAAACTATCACAAAGCTATTCGACGAAATCGCACCAAAGTTCAAAGAACGACAGGGTGGATATACTCGAGTTATTAAAATGGGTCGAACAACAGCTGGACGAGATGAGGCTGTAATTGAATACGTAGAATAAGTTTATGGAAAAACGAGAATATATAATTGACGCAGAAGGGAAACGACTTGGAAAAGTTGCTACTGAAGCTGCTACATACTTACTTGGAAAGGATAAGCCTGACTTTGCAAAGAACGTTGCTGCACCAGTTTTGGTGTCAGTGATCAATGTAGGGAAACTCGATATGACGGACAAGAAAAAGAAAGAAATTTATCAGTCTTACTCTGGATACCCAGGTGGACGAAATGAAGAAACTTTTGAACACTTGGCTAAACGTCTTGGTTTCGCTGAACCAGTTCGACGTACTATCAAGGGCATGCTTCCTCGTAACAAACTACAAGCTGTTATGATGAAAAATCTAATCGTAACTGAGTAATTATTATGAGCAAGGAACAATACATTGAAGGAATTGGACGACGTAAGACTGCATCTGCACGAGTACGTCTGACACCTGCAAAAGAAACTACAATCGTAGTAAACGAAAAGTCACTTACTGACTACTTCCAGAACGAAGCTTTCGAGAAAGACGTAATGTCTGTATTGGGAACTGAAGAAGCTGGAGTAGGGGACTACACTATTACCGTAAAGGTAGGAGGGAGTGGTCTTTCAGCTCAAAGTGAAGCAGTACGACTTGGAATTGCACGAGCACTTGTAAAGGAAAAGGGAGAACGACGTTCTATCCTAAAGCCCCTCGGCTTCCTTAAGCGAGATCCACGTTCAGTAGAACGAAAGAAGTTTGGATTAAAGAAGGCACGAAAGTCATCTCAATGGTCAAAACGTTAAACAAAAAATTGCTCCCTCAGGGGAGCTTTTTTGTTTAACGTTTTGACGGCGGAGCTTTGTGAGGAACTTCTTCCTAGGGCGACGAAACACGGTCCGAGGCTCGCGGGGTACTTAGTGCCCTGTACTAGAGTAGCTGGTAAGAATATTTAGTAACTCTAGATAAATCGAATCATGTCATTATGCGGTTCCTTTCTCTTTACAATCCTACAAATCGTAGTACAGTACTTAAAAAGTTCAGGAGGCAGGGATGGCAAATAAAGTGAAATTGTTGAGTTCACGTAAAAAAATTGCGAAGGATACAAAATTAACACTATTCATCAACAGTAAGGGCAAGCTCCGGAGAGTGATTCTGTTAGATGAGAAATGGATTGCTCGAGGTAAACTAAACCAAAGGCAGGTTCTCACATACCAGTTCATCGGGAAGAGTGGTTTCCCTTCAACCAAAAAACAAGTACGGGAGTATCATAAGCGCGGTCTGGAAGTAAGCGCTGAAGAATTGTTCTCTTATCCATAACTATAGTAAATACTACACTCAGGAAGTCATAACTATGGCTTCTTTTTTCTTTTATGATACTGTGCTACTTAGAATTGCTCTACATAAGGAAACTGCAATGTCCGGACTTCTTATAGAACTGGCTAAAATAAGTTGGAGACCTGCAGGTCTCCATGTAGCTGTTATGCGCTTGAAAATTGAAGGTTACAATATTCGTATACTTTATAGCGAAAATCAAATAGATACAGCAATATACCGCTCAATTGAATTCATTGATTCATGTGGCGCAGTATTCAACATAGAGCTTCCTCGTAAACATCATATTACAGAAATTCCTGTTAAACCTGTTTCAATAATCCGCAGGCAAGGAGTGATCACCGGCACTAAAAGTACTCACGAACTCCACACCGTGATCAAAAAGCTCATGCAAGACGCATGAGCTTTTTCTCTATCAGTAACGCAAAAACCGGCCAAAGCCGGTTTTGTTGTAACTACCTGAGTAAGCTATACCATTCACCTCTCTTTACGTATCATCTTGTACAAGTACTAAATAATCCGCCCTCCGAAGTTAGGAACATCGAGTGTTCCTTGATTTTACCATTTGAATAAGTAGTTACACTTTTCATGGCCAGAATAATTTCACTTGCGATTATTATTCTGGTGACTCAAAGCGTGTGGAGTGAGCGATCGTGAAATTCTCTGCTCCGTACATCCCACCCCATCTCTGAGGTAGTGAATTAATTATAGCAGTCTGGCAAGAACTTTATAAATCAGAACACAGAAAAATAGCTTTGAACAATACGTTGCAAACAAAAGACATATATCTCTTTACACAAAACTAAATCAGACGTATAATACACAAGTCTATGGATAAAAATGATAAAAATGAGTTTCAGGGTGACTTTGAAATGACCGGTGAAGACAATATGATTGATCCTGAAATTGAAGAAATTGAAGACAATTCTACTAATAAATTGAAGAAATTACGAGACAAACTTAAGGTGTGTGAACTTGAAAAAATGGAACACCTTGAACAGCTTCATCGAGCTAAGGCGGAATTCCTTAACGGAAAAAAGCGACTTGATGAAGAAAAGATTCGTGACAAACAACGTGCTGAGAACAAACAAATTGAAAAACTTCTCCCTATGGCAGACAGTTTTCATATGGCGATGCACAATAAGGAAGCTTGGGAGGCAATTGATGAACAATGGAGGAAAGGTGTAGAAAGTATTCATAACCAGCTGCATAACATCCTCGATTCATATGGAGTGTCTGAATTCAATCCATTGGGAGATGAATTTGACCCTAACGTTCATGAAGCAATGACAAATATCCCTGTAGACGATGCAGGACAACATCACAAAGTAATTTCAGTAGTTCAAAACGGTTTCAAGCGAAAGAATGGCGATATGGATGAATTACTGCGACCTGCGCGAGTGACTGTTGGAGAATATACAAAAGACTAATTACATAACTATCAAATATTATGGCTAAAATTAAGTAAGCAAAGGAGCATAGCGACTATTGCGAACTTACGTCCGAATTTGTTCTGCCCTAGGGCAAATTCCTGGACGAACGAACTACCATAAACCACTAACTTAAAATCTTAAATACATATTATGGCTAAAATACTAGGAATTGACCTTGGAACAACTAACTCAGCGATTGCTATCATTGAGGCAGGTGAACCGGTCATTATTGAAAACGCAGAAGGTAACAGAACAACACCATCAGTGGTTGCTGTTTCTAAGACAGGAGAGCGACTCGTTGGGCAAATTGCAAAACGACAAGCGGTCACAAACCCAACAAACACAATTTACGGCATCAAACGGTTCATGGGGCATGACTTTGATGAAGATGCAGTACAAAGTGACAAAAAAATTGTACCGTTTGGAGTAAACAAAGGAAAAGATGGTGGAGTAACGGTCAAAATGCACGATAAAGAATATCGACCAGAAGAAGTTTCTGCAATGATTCTTTCAAAGCTAAAGGCCGATGCTGAAGCAAAAACTGGTGAGAAAATAACTGAAGCAGTTATTACGGTACCAGCGTACTTTAATGATGCTCAACGAAAAGCGACCCAGGATGCAGGTAAAATTGCTGGACTAGAAGTACGACGAATCATTAATGAACCAACTGCAGCTGCTTTAGCATATGGATTCAACAAAAAGAAAGACGAAAAAATTGTAGTATACGACTTTGGAGGTGGTACGTTTGACGTCACAGTACTTGAAGTAGGTGATGAAGTTGTAGAAGTACAATCAACGGACGGAGACGCACACATGGGTGGGCGTGATATTGACCAAGAAATTGTGCGCCACCTTATTGCTGAATTTAAAAAGAACGAAGGTATCGACCTCGGAACTGATCCGCTTGCACTTCAAAGATTGGATGAGGCAGCTGAAAAAGCAAAGCTTGAACTCTCTACTTCAGGAGATACTGAAGTGAACATTCCATTTATCACCTCTGGAGCTGAAGGACCAAAGCACTTCCTCATAACGCTCACACGTTCAAAGCTTGAAGAACTTGCTTCACAATACATTGATCGATCTATTGAAATTACCAAGCGAGCAATCGAAGCTTCCTCATTTTCAAAAGAGGACATTGACGAAATCATTCTTGTAGGTGGTCAAACACGAATGCCGGCAATTATCAAAGCGGTGAAAGACCTTTTTGGAAAAGAACCAAACAAAAGTGTGAACCCAGACGAAGTAGTTGCACTTGGTGCTGCTATCCAAGCAGGAATCTTCCAAGGTGATGTAAACGACATCACACTTGTTGATGTTATTCCTCTCTCACTTGGTCTTGAGACTATGGGAGGTGTCACCACAAAGCTGATTGAGAAAAATACACACATTCCAACAAAGAAAGAGCAAGTGTTTTCAACTGCTGCAGACAACCAGACATCTACCGAAATTCACATTACACAGGGTGAACGAGCACAAGCTTCTGACAATAAATCACTCGGTCGTTTTGTACTTGACGGAATCCCACCAGCACCACGAGGTGTACCTCAAGTAGAAGTAACGTTCGACGTAGACAGTAACGGAGTACTAAACGTAACTGCAAAAGACAAATCAACAGGAAAAGAACAAACAATCCGCATCGAAGCGAACTCAGGGCTTTCTGAAGACGAGATCGAAAAAATGAAAGTAGACGCAGAAACACATGCTGACGAAGATACTAAGAAGAAAGAAATCATCGAGGCTCGCAACATGGCTGACCAAATTGTATACACCGCTGAAAAATCATTAAAAGACCATGGTGAAGCAGCTGGTGAGGAAATTGTATCAGCCATCAACATGAAGATTGCCGGGGTAAAAGAAGTAAAAGATAAAGACGATAAAGAGGCGATCACCAAAGCGACTGAAGAGCTTTCAACGGAAATGCAGAAAATTGGAGAAGTTATGCAGAAAGCAGCAGAAGCAGAACAGGCAGCTCCAGCAAAGGGAGATGAAGAAACTCCTAAGAATGCAAACGCTGACGTGCGTGACGCTGAAGAGGTAACGGAAGAAAAGAAAGACGAAGAAAGTAAGTAGTCAATTCTTTCTGTCGGGGAGCGAAGCTCCCCGACAGTCAAGAGCAGACTAATAATAATTATGGCACAAGGTGAATGAATAAAGGAACGAACGTGACTATTATGAATTTAGTCCAAAATTTATCAAAATACCCAACTGCAATGTATCACTATGTCTAAAGATTACTACCAAACATTAGGACTTGAGAAAGGTGAATGAATAAAGGAACGAACGTGACTATTATGAATTTAGTCCAAAATTTATCAAAATACCCAACTGCAATGTATCACTATGTCTAAAGATTACTACCAAACATTAGGACTTGAGAAAGGAGCGTCAAAAGACGAGGTTAAAAAAGCTTTCCGAAAACTCGCAGGAAAGTATCATCCTGACAAAAAGACTGGCGACGAAGCAAAATTTAAAGAAATAAGTGAGGCATACGCAGTACTCGGTAACGAAAAAAAGAAAGCTGAGTACGATACTTACGGACATTCTTTCAACGGAGCAAGCGGTGGTGCTGGTGGTGGACAAGCTGGAGGTTTCAACTGGTCAGATTTTCAGCAACAGGCTGGGCAACAAGGGGGGTTCGAGTTCGACATGAACGACATCTTCGGAGACATGTTTGGAGGAGGCCGTAGCCGACAAGCACGAGGACGTGATATTTCTATTGACATTGAACTTGCATTTGAAGATGCGGTATTTGGCGTAACACGTAAAGTACTCCTTACCAAGAACAGTACGTGCTCACACTGTGACGGTACTGGTGGAAAGAAAGGTACCGAAATGTCAGACTGTACTACGTGTAATGGACAAGGGAAAGTTCGAGAAGTACGACAAAGCCTCATGGGACAAGTACAGACAGTGCGTGAATGTAATGTTTGCAACGGGAAAGGGAAAGTACCTAAAGAAACCTGTGGCCACTGTGCAGGCGCAGGTGTTGCACGAAAAGAAGAAGAAATTGAAATTAACATTCCTGCCGGAATTGAAAACGGGGAGATGATTCGTATGACAGGGCAAGGAGAAGCTATTCCATCAGGCACAGCCGGAGACCTCTACATCAAAATCCACGTCAAGCGACACAAAACAATCCTCCGTGAAGGCACTACACTTCACAGCGATCTCCATGTAAAGCTTTCTGATGCACTACTTGGAAGCACCTACAAAGTGGAGACACTCGATGACCCTGTAGACATAAAAATCCCCGCAGGTATTACTCACGGAGAAAAACTTCGTATCAAGGCCAAGGGAGTCCCACAAGGTCAAAATGGCACCCGTGGAGACTTCATGGTCCGTATCATTATCGACCTCCCTCAAAAACTATCACGGAAGGCAAGAAAGCTAGTTGAGGAATTGAAAGAGGAAGGGATATAGTATCGAAGGAATCAAAAAACCCACGATCTGTCGTGGGTTTTAACGTTCATTTTCTGAGCGCAGGTAGAATAATGCTCAACAAGGAAATCAACGCAACACATATTGATATTATCATTACAGGATAACGTCCGACACCAAGAAGTGAGAACAAAGGGTTGATGACTGTTGCCCAAGCGATAATCACTGATACAAGACCCAGGCCAAGCAATGCTACATTCATAATTTTCATCGGATAGTCCTCCATTTCATCCGTTAGGAAAATATCACAATGCAGTGAATTAGGCAAGTAGTTCATAAATGCTTCCATTCTTCACTCTCATGACACTAAAAATGCCTGAATGTGTCTGACTATATACTGTTAGGCACATAATACTTATATATACTAAATATACATGCCTAAACAATCCACACAATTTGATTTTGGTGACTCACGTAAACCTACTGAGACCTTTATGTTATACCAGAAAATTATCGAAGATCGTGGAAGTAAGTATTCAGTCAGTTACGGACTAGTAACAGGAAAAGACGATGTTGAAACTTTCCTTAAAACACTCAAAAAGAACAAGAAGTATGTAAAGGCAACCCATAACTCCTGGGCAGTACGTATCACTCACGAAGGAGCAGTCTATGAAAGTAAAAATGATGATGGAGAAACGGGTGCTGGAATGGTCATACTGAGAATCATGCAAAAAGAAGACATTACCGACTGTATCATTTGCGTCACCAGATGGTTTGGAGGCATAAAATTAATGGGAGATCGTTTCAAACACATCCAAGACGCCACAAAATACGCTATAAATAAACTTATGTAAGTTATGTACAGCTATTTTCTAGCACCCTAGAAAAAATCATGTTCTAATTTACTTCCCAAAAGTACAAATGGAGTAGAAATAAGTGCAACGAACAACAATAAGCTTCGAAACGAAGCCCCTTACGGAATGCGTGGGGCTTACTAAATCGATGGACAGAGCATGTTTTCCTAAAGAAATGTGGCTCAGTGATACTGAAATGTGCATGTTGCTACAGATGGAGGCAGAAGCAACAATCCTCAGACATGACAACATTGAAATTGGACAGGCAATCACAATACCTGAGAATGCTGCTGCAATCATATTAGATGGAGTCGATGAATATTTTCGGATAAACGAAGGAGGAGTCTATTCATATTCAGAAGCAATCATTCCAGGGTACCAAAACAAAGGTTATGGTGCTCTACTGCTTTCTGAAATAGCTATTCGCATGCGTCAGCGTGGCTTTACCTCAATCTCGGCACACGTGCGTACGAGATATGGGTGGAACAAGCGTCGTGGTAAGGAACTAACGATGCACTCAACACGACTCATTCATGATTTTTGGGATGATCCACAAGAAGTGGTTCAGTATCAATCAGCTCAGTTATGAGTTGGAGCCGTCTCGGATTACGAGACGGCTTTATTAATCCTAGGGGTCTGACCCCTAGGATTAGATTTCTGCTTTCAAAATTCTTCTTTGAGTTGCAATTAGTTTTGCAAGTTCTTTTGACTCATGCAGGTTGTATTTTACCTGGTCTTCTAATAACAATCTAGATTTTGCTATATTTTGATAATGAATAGAACTAGAATAACAAACTTCATCCAACCTTTGCACATCGTGAACATAATGATTTTCATTTACATAGACAAATAGATATTGATAATATTCTTCCGTATCAATATGAATCCTTTTAAATCTACCTTGAAACAGTGCTCCTGACCTGTTGTATTTTTCGTTAAAATGTGAGGTGTAACCACCTTGAATTCTCTTCATAAACTCACTTATTCCTCCATCTACACACTGTTTAACTATCAAATGGAAATGATTGGGGAGAAGAGAGTACGCATAGATCTGAACTAAACGATCACCCTTACTCCTTTGTTTATTTTTTGAATCCTCAAAATTACTGGAAGGTTGTATGGTATTAAATACATCAAGTGATAAATAGAATCGTATATAATCATTCTTAGATGTATATGTATCTCTTTTATCAACCCCTCTATTAAAGATGTGATACATTTCTCCATTTATAAGGGGTACCGTTTTTCTTACCATTATTTCAATGGTATCACCCTAGGGGTCTGACCCCTAGGATTTTATCCAGAGATGGTGCTTATAATTTATGGGCGAGGGTTTATAATGGGTTTATGGATACTGGGGTTATACTGGGGTTTTTGCAGGAATCATTATTTATGATAATTGTCTTTGGCATTTTTTTGTTCCTTGCATTGAAGAAGGGGAGACAGACCGTGACCAATGTTATTCTTGGACTTTATTTTGCACTATTAATTTCTATAGAGTTTCCCTATTACGACACGATACTCGGAAGTGCCAGCAGTGCTAAGTCAGAGTCTATACTGATGTTGATTGTATTTACCGCTTTTACTTTTGCGGCGACGTTGCTTTTTCATCGCATTTTACCTCGCGAGTATGATGAAAGCTCATTCGAAGGTTTTGGTAAGAAACTACTTTTGGCGTTAGGAGGGACGGTGCTTGTCATGGCGTTTAGCTACCATGCGCTGCCAGTCACAGAGCTCATCACCCCCGGGTCGCCAATCAACTACCTCTTTGCTTCTTCACAGTCATTCTTCTACTGGCTGATAGCACCGATAGTTATTTTATATCTAACATAAATTTATCATTATAAAACCGCACGATCATTCGATCGTGCGGCTATTTTTTTGTTACTCCTAACTGAATCTGTTTTATTGATTATGGAGTATGGATCGCGAGAAGCGTCAAACCCCAAACACAGAACATAATAGCAAGGGTGTTTTTGTAGAACTGAACCGTGGTAAAACCTTGAGTAGGCAAACTACGCAACCATCTGAATACGACAATAACCAGACTAATCATAAAAACCCAGGCTGGCTGAAATGTCTGCACCAAATGAACAGCTGCAACTTGCACCTCGAGCAGAGGGAAGGCTGATACAACATTTCCTGAAATGTACAACACCTCACCAATCAATGCGATGAGTAAGATTTTCCAGCCAATCTTCTTACGATCGGCATACAATGTTTTAAAGTTAGCTTTTACTCCTGAAGCCTTACAAAATAAAGTAACTCCAATTACAGTGAGTATTAGATGCTCCCAAAACAATGCCTGCCAAATGTTAGCATCAAGAGCTACATATTTGAAAGCAACGTCACCCAGCGCCCAACATACTGATGCTGCTGACATCAACAGGGCAGCTCTAACTTTAAATCTGAAGCCATCAAAGGAAATGACAAGAACGCCAAAAACTGTGATCCCCATGGCGACCCATTGCATGCTAAGTAACTTCTCACCAAGAATCAATCGTGAAGCTAAAACTCCGATTACTGGTAGCAATGAGTAGAACAGTACGACCGTAGTCGTATCGTCACCCTCCAGCGCCTTCAGGTAGAACCATAGCAGGGCTGTATGTAAACAGCCCACCAACGCGAAGATGGCTAAATGGTTTATCTTTTCAGGTACCAGTGACCACCCTCCGTAGTACACGAAGAATGGTATAGCCAGTATTGAAACAAAAGCTGAGACGGTTAGAAGGGTAGACACTCCACCTTGACCATCAAAGTATTTACCTAACCTTTCGAGCTGGTGTTTGTCCAGCAGGTTGGAGATTGCATACGCAAGTGAAGGTAAGGCTGACATAATCAGCCAGAGTGGAACCAATTCAAGTAACCACTCAAAAAAATGCAGTATTTGCATTTAAGGCTCCTTTCAAAGAACTGATTGAACTTGTTAGATATTATTATAGCACATTTATATGGAAAATCAATATTCAATTACAGTATATACTATACATTTAATGATAGTGTGTTATAGTGCAGTCTGCAGAAGTTTAGAGGCGGCTGTTTACATTCAAGTAATCTCGTGCAAAATTTAACTTAAGTATAAAATATGGCGATAGATGTAACAACACAAACTAACGGATTTGGAGTGCATTTTATGCTTGATGGCTATAATGCATCGTACGATGCACTTAAGGATATTGATGCACTAACCATGATGCTTCAAACACTACCCGAAAAAATGGGGATGTACGCAATCTCCAAACCCTTAGTAGTCGAAGTTGGTCCAAACAACAAGAAAGACCCAGGGGGGATTAGTGGCTTCGTTATGATTGCTGAAAGTCACATTAGCTTTCATACTTTTCCAGGTAGGGAGTTTGTAACTGTTGACGTATACACCTGTCAAGATGAGCTTAATGTTGAGAAATTCACCGAAGCTTTTCGTGAGGTATTTAAGTTCACAGATCAGGATATCAATTACATCCAACGGGGAGTGCGTTATCCATCAGTAAATACCCATGACTAGTTTCTGTACCACAACTAATTTTTATTAAAATGCGCATTCTAATTTTTTTCAATTTTAAACCCTTTAAGGAACATGGGGATGTAAATTTCGATAACCACATTATGCAGTTCGACACCTACTCTGAATTTAATCTCAGCAGTTTTTATGGATAGAGCCATGCCTAGAAAGAAAATACCTACGTTTCCTGAGTTTATCGATGTGTCACCAGAACTGCAGGTAGAAATTGAGTCTTTCACCCATAGTTTTGAGCCATATTCAGATTTCAATTTTTTCAGTCTATATTCATGGGATACTGTAAGTAATAGAAAGGTTTCAATATTAAACAACAATCTTGTTGCGCAAATGACTGATTATGAAACCGGAGAACCTTTACTTTCATTTCTAGGAACGAATAATCAAGTAGAGACTATAAAATCACTGATAAAACATGCGCAAGAATTAGGACTTTCAGAAACTTTACACTATGTGCCTGAAGTATCAGTATCAAAAATCAATGATTCCTTTATTATAATAAATGAAAAACGGGGTGATTTTGACTATTTATATTCAGTAAAAGATATTGCTGAATTGAAAGGTGGTAAGTATTCTAAAAAAAGACAACTCACAAATGTATTCATTAAAAACAATCCCGGGGCTCACTTTGTTCAGGAGGATATGTCTAACATCAAAAGCGATACAGAAATTTTGGAAATATTAAAGAACTGGCAAGAAAATAAAACGAATTCAGACAAAGAATGCGACCTTGACCATGAACCAGTAGCAATAGACCGATTACTTAAACTGAAAGATAAGAGCAAACTAATATTGTCATATGTTTTGATAGAAGGTAAAGCTGTCGCATTTAGTATCGATGAAATTCTTCCAAATAAATATGCGCTTGCACACTACAGTAAGTTTGACACAACCTACAGAGGTGTAAATGAATATCTTAATCGCAGAATAGCCACTGAATTAATTGCAAAGGGTGTTGAGTTGTGGAATTGGGAACAGGACTTGGACCTTGAAAACCTACGATATTCCAAGATGTCATACTTACCAACGAAATTCATAAATAAATACAGTATAGCCTTAAGGTAACTTCAAAAATATGCTTACAAAAGAAAATTAAATACGATATGAACATCGTGTTTATTTTGAGTGCACGAGTGCTACTATTTAGTAGGTGTATTTTGAAGGGAAATTACCTCACAAGCAAAAAATGAGGAGTGTTATTTTATTATTGAAAAACTCTGATATACAAGTTCAGTACAAAAAGTCCTACGTGAGTGCGGAAAAATACGTATAACGACTTTCAAAAATTCAATATCTAAGTGATTTCTTACTGAACTAACTTTGTTAAAGTTTTTATGTTCTCGGTCTTTAAAAATGATGAATTATCGATAACACTGTGTACAACATAATACACATCGTTTATTTTAGAGTAGAATGTACTTAATAAGAAAATTGAATGTTTTTATCATATCTACAGAAAAACTTTTTTTGGTTTACATTAGTTTTACTTACTATTTTTGCAACGGGGGCGTCATATGTAAAATTTGTATCCATACACGACTACACCATTTACGACGAGATTGAGTGTGATCCATACACAGCAAGCTGCTTCTTATACTGCGAAGATGAAGAGTGTACTGAACCGTTTTACTATGCTGAAATAATTCGTCAAGCGAACAATTATGTAGCGTACTGTGGTTCAACCGATTACTTTGACTGCGACGCATCTTACGGATGCATGGAGGAGGAAAGTGAATGTGAAGTTACCTTTTGTGAATCCTCGCCTGAAAGTGAGTGTTATTCATTCTCAGATATTAACAGTAACCAAAACTAGCGTATGCTCTGCTACCTATACGAAGCTCCGAAATACCTTTTTTTTGCACAAGACTTACCTGATTTACTCTACTATTCTCATATTCCATCTGCTATAGTCGCACTCCTAATTGGTTTTATTGTTTTCTTTAAATCACCTAAAGCACTCTTAAACAGACTACTCTTACTCATCTCACTCACTTTCACCTCATGGGTAGCCCTAAGTCTGCTTGTATGGGCGGGGAACAACGCGACTCTATTTGCATTTATATGGCCATTTTTCGGAATACTAGCTGCACTCCTCTCTGTTTTTTGTATTTATTTTACGTATGTTTTTGTACGCAAACAAGATGTGTCGGCTTCTATAAAAGGTATTTTTCTTCTAATGTTGCTACCTGTATTGCTGTTTTCACACACAGATATCGGTGTTTCTGGTTTCAATATTTCATACTGTGATGCTTTTATGTTTGAGGGAATGCTTATTAAAAACTACTACAATGCACTTGGCTTTATAGCAATGAGCTGGATCTTAGTAATACTCATCCGTGCATACCGAAAAGCCGAGAGTGAAATGAAAACGCAAATCTTGTTAATGGGTATTGGTATAGAATTTTTTCTCCTTTCTTTCATTTCAGTCATTTATATCGTTACACAACTTACTGCACTCGGTTACTTTGAAAACTCAAGCCTTGAGTTTTATGCTCTGTTTGGAATGACATTCTTTATGATGATGATGGGTGTACTAATTGTCCGCTTCAATACCTTCAACATCGCTGCACACGCCTCACAGGGTCTAGTCATCTCACTTTTGGTACTAGTAGGATCTCAATTTACATTTACTACAACTGTCACAAGTACTATCCTTACTTCAGTTACCCTGCTACTCACAACTATTGCTGGTCTTATCATTGTACGAAGTGTTAAACGGGAGATTAGACAGAGAGAAGAAATTGAGCAACTTGCGGTAAAACTTAAAAAGGCTAATGTGCGATTGAAGGAGCTTGATCAAATGAAGTCTGAATTTGTTTCAATTGCCTCGCATCAGTTACGGAGCCCACTTACCTCTATTCGAGGGTACGCATCGATGTTGCTTGAGGGCTCATACGGAAAACTAAGTGAAAAGGCAAATAGTGCAGTTGAGAGAATTTCTGAATCAAGTACCTATATGGCTTCTTCGATTGAAGACTATCTGAACGTATCTCGCATCGAAGCGGGGAATATGAAATATGAACTAACGGACTTTAATCTTCGTGATGAAGCAGAGCATGTTGCTGATGATAAGCGTCAAGAAGCAATGAAGAAAGGATTGCTTGTAACCTTCAAGTCTGATATGGATAAGCACGGTATTGTAAATGCTGATATTGGAAAAACTAGGCAAATTCTTCACAATCTTATAAACAACTCAATCAAATATACTCCGAGAGGCACAATCACGATATTCGCGCACGATGATAAAAAGAAGAAGAAAATGTATGTGGATATTATTGACAGTGGTATTGGAATGAAAGCTGATGAACTTGATGACATCTTCGGTAAATTTGAGCGCGCGCACAACGCAAACGAAACAAATGTCACCGGCACAGGACTCGGACTCTTTGTGGCACGGAAAATGGCACGAGAGATGAAGGGTGAAGTTACCGCACACTCGGACGGAGTTGGTCACGGTTCAACCTTCAGACTTGAACTACCACTACATATGTAATAAACGGCCGGGAGCTCAGCTTCCGGCCGTTTATTACTTCCATACCTTAAACACTTTTGGTACACTAACATCATGAAAAAACGACTATTTACTTCCGAACGAATGAGCAAAGAAGGAGACAGCAGTCTCATTATTTCGAATGAGAGAAAGAAGAAAACTTTATTTACAGGGCTGCAGCCATCTGGCGCATTACACATTGGTAATTATTTTGGTGCACTCAAACCTTTTATCGATACCTATGAAGATTTTGAAAGTCATTTATGTGTAGTTGACTACCATGCACTTACGACAGTGCGAAATCCTCAAGTACTTAATCGAAACATCCTCGATATCACCAAGGCATATATTGCTGCAGGTGTGGATCCTGAAAAGACTATTCTTTTCAAGCAATCAGATGTTTTGCAACACACTGAACTTGCTTGGGTTTTTGAATGTTTGGTTACTGTCCCGTTTTTGATGCAGGCACACTCATACAAAGACAAAGTTGCAAAAGGTTTAGAGGCTAATGCTGGACTCTTTAACTACCCAATGCTTATGGCATCAGACATTCTCTTATATGATGCTGAGGTCGTCCCCGTAGGAAGTGATCAGCGACAACATATTGAATACACTCGAGAGGCGGCAAATAAATTCAACATTGCATTTGGTGAAACTTTTGTAGCACCTCAAGAAAAAATATTGGATGCGGTAGGTGTTGTCCCTGGTGTTGATGGGCAGAAAATGAGCAAGAGCTATGGGAACACTATTCCACTGTTTGGAAGTGAAGAAGAGGTGAAGAAGGCGGTTATGAGTATCGTGACCGACTCTGCAGGTGATCACCCTGAACACGTCTATGCAATTCATAAACTCTTTAAAACTGACGAGCAACTTGCACCAATTTACGAGGACAATAAGGGGAGATACGGTGACTTAAAGAAGATACTCCTTGCTGACATAGAGGAAGTCATTGCGCCCATGCGTGAAAAGTTTAACGCCATTTCAGACGATGATGTGCGTGTTGTACTCAAAGAGGGCGGGAACAAAGCCCGAGAACGTGCACAAGCAAAGATGGAACAAGTACGAACTGCAATTGGTGTAGATCTGTAGACATATAACCCTTTGACAAATAGTACGCGCAGGCGTACTATTTTTGTATTCAGGTAGGACAGATGACACTGCTCAAAAAGAAGTCTGGATGGTTGATAAAACAAGGCTCTCAGTGAGAGTGAAGTAGGGTGGCACCGCGACTAACTAGAAAGTTGGAATCGCCCCTATAAATTTATTATTCAGTAATATATTTATAGGGGCGTTTTATGTCTCTTACAAAATATGAAGAATCCATCGGAAAAGCCATATTCTAATCCAGAAAAAGAGCTCCCACATGCTCTTAAGGAAACAGCAGATAAAATTGATGAACTCATACACGGAGTAGTAGATGACTACGAAGGTTATGTTTTTGCAAATGAAATAGTTACTCATATTCTAAATTCTGAGCAACAAAGGGCTTTTAGTCCTCATATATCTGCGCTCACTGCACTGTGTGAAGCCTCGGGTTTTACACTTACACAAACAGACGAAGGTTTACAACTTAGATTACAAAAATTAGACATCACATTATGACCCGAACATTTATTAAAGACCTCAGCGAACACATTGAGAAGGAGGTGACGATTAACGGTATTGTTGACGTAGCGCGGCAACAGGGAAAGATGGCTTTCTTTGATTTCCGTGATATGACAGGTGCTGTACAAGGTGTTGTTTTTGGTAAGCCTGAAGTACTTGAAGTAGCAAAAACACTTAGTGCAGAATCATCAGTTGCTATTACGGGAATGGTAAATAAGCGACCAGAAAAAATGGTAAATGCAGGAGTTCAAAATGGTGACATCGAACTCGAGATTACCTCAATAGAAATACTTAATGCTGCCGAAGCACTTCCATTTGATATGGATGCTGAATTCACTATCGATACACTTTTGGACAATCGACCACTTACGCTTCGGAGAAAGAAAGACCGTGCGTTATTCAAAATCCAAGCAGAAATCGTACGAGCATATGGAGAATTTCTACGAAATGAGGGATTCACCGAATTTCAAGCACCGAAACTCGTTGGAGGTGATGCTGAAGGTGGGGCAGAAGTATTCCAAGTACCGTACTTTAAAGATAAAGTTGCATATCTTTCATCAAGTCCACAACTCTACAAACAAATCATGGTGGGAGTTCATGAGCGAGTGTTTACATTTGCAACTGCATTCCGAGCAGAGAAAAGTGCGACGAGTCGACACTTAAGTGAGTACACTTCTTTGGATATGGAAATGGGATTCATTACTGATCATATTGATGTGATGAAGGTAGAGACTGCTCTGATGAAGCACATCAAGCAACACTTACAAACTCATGCAGCAGACGAGTTAAAAACACTTAATGTAGAATTACCAGATATCCCCGAGGGCGACCTGATGCCGCACATGAAACTTCGTGAGGCACAGGAACTCATTAAAAAGGAAACAGGGGTCGACAAGACCAGTGAACCAGATCTCGAGCCAGAAGATGAACGGTGGTTGTGTGAGTACGCTAAAGAAAACCTTGGTAGTGACTTTATCTTTATTACACACTACCCAGTTTCAAAACGGCCATTCTACACGCACGAAGATGAGGAAGACCCAGGATTCACTAAAAGTTTTGACCTTCTGTTCCGTGGAATAGAAATTACTACAGGTGGACAACGTGTACATAATCTTGCAACACTTAAAGAGAAGATCACAGCTAAAGGATTGAAGCCAGAAAGTTTTGAGTTCTATCTACAAACATTCAAGCATGGGATCCCTCCACATGGTGGATGGGGCATGGGACTTGAACGACTGACCTCAAAATTCTGTGGGGTTAAGAATGTAAAAGAGGCGACATTATTCCCTCGAGACATCAACCGAATCGACACACTTCTCTCAGCAGACGCTGACACAAGCGAAACTGAATAAAACAAAAGCGTCACAGCAAAGCTGTGACGCTTTTGTTATACTTCTACACACAGATTAATATCACCACACGACTATATGACTAAAATAACCCACACACAAAAGGACATCCTCGCTGCACATAAAAAATACTGCCGATTGGTAATTACCGAAGATTCACCTTCATGGCATCGCCTTGTTGAGTGTGCTGACGGGACACTCGAATATCGTCTTGGAGCAGGAAAGTGGAAAGACATGACCACAAGAAAGTTCATCACTTTTGTGCGTGCTGCAGTTCAAGCTGCTCAGAGTCACCAAATTGAATACTTCGCAATACAGGCACCTGTTGCAATGCTGCCGCACATTCTCAAAGAACATGACAGCCAATGGATACTCTCTACGCTCGCTGAAAACCTCACCCTAGGTTCATACCAATTCTTAAAGTACAAAAGCACTAAGAGCAAGCGAAAGGAACTGAAAGAAATACTTGTATGTGGAGAGCTCTCAGCAGCAGAGAAAAATGCATTTACACGTGGATGTATTGTTGGTACCGCTACGAATCTTACCCGTGACATTGCAAATACATCCGCAGACGATATGACTCCCACTAAGCTTGGAAATGCTGCAAAAAAGGCTGTTTCTGGCACAACTGCATCAGTAAAGGTACTTGGTGAAAAAGAGCTCCAGAAGCTCAAAATGGGACTCCTATTAGCTGTTGGGGCAGGAACAAAGCACGAAACACAGCTTATTGTTATGGAATATTGGGGAGCGGGTAAACCAAAGAAGGATGAAAAGTCAAAAGCAAAGCAACCGATTGTCTATGTAGGAAAAGGAGTGACATACGATACCGGTGGACTCAATGTAAAACCATCAGGCCATATGCACGACATGCATATGGACATGACGGGGGGAGCGACAGTCATCGGGGCAGTTGCTGCTGCAGCAAAACTCAAACTAAAGAAGAACATCGTCGGAATTATTCCTGCTGCAGAAAATGCAGTCTCAGACAGAGCGATGCGGGCAGGTGACATCGTGACTGCAATGAACGGTAAAACAGTTGAGGTACTCCATACTGACGCAGAAGGACGCATGGTACTTGCCGATGCACTTACCTACAGTGAACGATTCAATCCAAAAGTAGTCCTAGATATCGCGACTCTCACGGGGGCTGCACTCTCTGCACTTGGGCAACACGCATCAGCAATCATGACCAAAGATCTTAAACTCCAAAACACTCTCCAAGAACTTGGGGAAACTTCAGGAGATTATGTATGGCCGCTGCCACTATGGGATGAGTACCAAGCGCCACTAAAATCAGTTCGTGCTGACTTAGCAAACATCGCTGTAAACTTCTCACGCTTTGGCGGCGCCATTGAAGGAGGTGCCTTTCTTGCAAACTTTGCACCAAAGAAAACTCCCTGGGCACACATAGACATCGCACCACGCATGGAATCAATCGCAAGTGACAAGCTTGCAAAAGGAGCGACCGGTGAGCCAGTGCGACTTCTCGTAAGATTCGCAGAACAATTTTAGACATGGAAAATTTTAGTAGAGAAAAAGTACTTCAGGAAATGAAGAAGCTTCAATTCTTTTATGGATTGAAGCATGAAATTCGATTTGGGGAAACACGTACTGACGCAACCAGTCCTGAATCCGTAGCAGAACACGTGTATGGCATGCATGTGTTATGTGACTACTTTTTACCCCTGGAAGACCCTGAAAGTAAACTGGATGTAGAAAGAATACGAAAAATGATTACTTTTCATGATGTCGATGAAGTTATTACCGGGGACATTATTGGATATCTCAAGACAGCCAAAGATAAGCAAGAAGAAGCGAAAGCAACTATCACGGTACTAAGCAAGACACCTGACTCGATGAGACAAATGCTTACTGGTACCCTAAGAGAATATGAAGCACGAGAATCAGCAGAATCCCAGTTTGTAAAAGCACTTGATAAAATCGAGCCTGTTGTGCAGGTATTCAACCAAAGCGGAAAAGAATTACTCAACCGCATGCAGACCACCCGGGCACAACACGACAGCATCAAAAAACCTTACTTTAAAAATTTTCCGATTATTGACTGTTTCTACAGTGTGGTTATAGAAGAGATGGATCAGCAAGACTTTTTTGTAAAATAGCACCTCAAAAGGCGGGAAAGCTTCGCTTTCCCGCCTTTTGTACATGCTATGATTAACCCAATGGATGAGACGATAGTGCTTGATACGTTTGAAATCAAAACAGAGGCTTTTGAAGGTCCTTTGGATCTTTTGTTGGACCTGGTGGAGAAACGAAAGCTCTTAATCAACGACATCTCACTTGCGGAAGTAACTGATGAATACATGCGACAGGTGTCGATTATGCAGGAGCTATCGCTGCCGAACACTGCACAATTCATCAATCTCGCGGCCACACTCCTCCTCATTAAATCTAAATCTCTTTTACCAGTCCTTGAGCTCACTTCTGAGGAAGAGGAGGGGATTGGGGACCTTGAGTTACGTCTACGCCGCTACCAGATGTATCGCGACATCGCCAGAGACGTTGAAGAAATTTTTGGAAAAACCTTGACACACGAACGACAATATATTTCCGACAAGAAACCGCTGTTTGTAACTGACAAATTCACCACCCTTGAAGGTCTCGAAGAAGCAATTGGGGCTGTATTAGTGAGTCTGCCGAAGAAGGAAGTGAAGCCAAAAGTACAGGTACGAAAAGTCATCTCACTTGAAGAGATGATGGACCGACTCCATGCTCGCATAGAGAAGCAGATGAAAATCACATTCAGCGAACTCCTAGAAGACAGTACTGAGCGCACCCATGTCATTGTTGGATTTTTAGCAATACTTGAGTCAGTCAAGCAGGGGAATATACTTGTTGCACAGATGAATCGATTTGACGATATTGAAATCAAACAAGAGCATACGCAACTACCTCGCTATATGTAAAAGAAAAGCGCACTCACATGAGTGCGCTTTGACCATTTTTACTTTGCAAAAAGCTTGCGAACAGGTCGTGCAACCATAGAAAAACCTATCGTTACCAACACCAGAAAAAAAGTGACAATAGGAACTGGTCAGAAAAACAAACAAAACAACGTCGGCTTATTCTTCAGAAATATCAGATTGTCATACGATGCTCGAAGGTTCGCCAGTGGAGTTACTTTTCCATAAGGCTGCAGGCGGTGAATTAAAGTCTGCATTGGAAACAAAACTGCACGTTGCAGTTTTTGCCACAGAGTCGACTCACTCCACATCAGGCCACCATTGACCAATACAGTGGTAGTGCGTGCTGCGTAGAAACCAATCGACAGATACGCTACCGCGAATACAAGAATCATTTGGAGTGTAGGCATTTTTGTTATTTTCCCTATAAATGAACACTAAGCGCTATTAAACAAGATAATAAATAAAAGTCAATGATTTTCAACTTTCTTTTAGAATTCCTGATTGCAGGAGCATGCAGGGTACACAGAACTCGTGTCATAAAAAAGCCATGGACCAAAGTCCATAGCTTACCGCATCTTCATAGAGAAATGACGATTTCGCCAATTTCTTTTCCGTATGATTGCGGAAGTTCAGTTTCTTCGCTTCGTTTTGTGAGCATAAGCCGTCTTTGTTGCTTATTAGAAACAAATTTGTACCAATCCAGTCGTAGATTTTGATCTGGATGATAGACAACATGCGTCGACTGATCACAATGACAAACCTGTTCAATCAAAGCGTCTGCCATAATCTCACCATCACAGTCAGTGATTCTCAGTCTCTTGCCTTGCGAGAAATATTTCTTAATGATTTCGCCAATTTCCTGTGACTGTTGTGACATGCTCCACCTCCTCTGCTACACACTGGTCTTCATTGAGGATAGTACTCAAATCTCTTCCTGTCAATTTGACCAAAAGAAAAGGCTCGTACATATCGCACGAGCCCCAGATTTTTTCCGCACAGGTAATCTGTTCGTAACCTGTCATGATTTTTGTCTCTCGGAATCACGATCCGCCACTGGATTTATGGTCCCAGCGCCCTAGTAGGGACTTTCTCCGTTTGAATCTTGCATCGATTCCTCCCTGTTGTTACGGCATGGATCTTCCAAGCCGTGGCCGTTGCCGTCGCCGTTTTACAGTTTTTTGTCGCGGTTCATAACCACGTTTGGTGCATTTGGCATGGCCAATTCTCCCAATTTCGTCCACAAGGTGCTTTTCATCCGCTGGCACCGTTCATAGTGCGGATAACTTCCTGGTTTAACGCCCAGGAAAGTCGTCACCCGGCCACGGTGGCCGATCATCGCCAGCTCATCCGGTAGAATCTACGGGCTGAACTTTTCGTGGTCGGGTGACGGTGTCAAGTCGCCGTTTGCGACACCTCGGCGGAGCTGTGAAAGCATTCGCCCGTTTAGGTTTTCGTCGCGACGCCGGCAGCTTCTATGCCCTAAGGGCATATGCTCCGGCCTGTGCGCGCGCGACCTGACACGCAACATACTATCACATAATACAATATTGTCAACCCCTGCACAAGGAAAATGCGGTTTTGGGTATATATTGGTATACTTATGAGGAAATACAACGTTATGGAGCTTTCAAAACAAATTGAAGGGCTGTTGTTTTATAAAGCAGCACCGATGAAACTAACACAACTTAAGAAGATTTTTAGTGTGGATGATGAAGTGCTCGGTGCCGCCATTGCAGAACTCAAAGATCGTCTTACTAATGGAGCAGTCCGCCTGGCAAATACAGAAACTGAAGTGCAACTTGTTACAGCACCCGAACTTGATGAACTTATCGAAGCAGTACGAAAAGATGAACTTAAAAGAGATATTGGTAAGGCAGGAGCCGAAACACTTGCCATTGTCCTCTACAAGGGCCCCATTAGCCGTGTAGAAATCGACCGCATACGTGGCGTAAACTCAGCGTTTATTCTACGCAATCTCATGGTACGTGGTCTAGTTGAGCGCGGAACAGAAGGGAAGAGTCATACTTTTGCCATTACACCAACGCTGTTGGCGCACCTGGGTGTAACGCATAAGACAGAACTTTCAAATTACGCCACCGTTTTAGACCAGCTCGAGAAATTTGAGGTGGAAAATACAGAAAATGAAAATGTTTAATTATGGATACTCAGAAAACTACAACTCCAAAAACTGACGAAGCAATCGTTACTACTGACGAACCTATTACTGACCCTGCAGACCCCTACACTGCTACATATCTTGAAGACAACAACACTACAAACAAAGTACCCGTACCACAACAACTTGCATTACTTGCAGCAATACTATTGTTGTTACTGGGCACCACAGTAACCACACGGGTAACAGACCATTTTAAGGATGTTGCTGAAGCTACTCCGGAAAGCACTCCTTATTCACAGCCACGTGAAGCTTCCACACCGCAAATTGCTCCAGAGCCCACCATTAAACCCTTTAGCGAAGTAAGTATCACCGCAAAATCAGCATACGTTTGGGATGTCCAAACGCAACGTGTACTTTATAAAAAAGAACCAAACAAACAAGTGCCACTTGCCTCAGTAACAAAACTCATGACAGCGCTCGTTGCACACGAGCTACTTTCTGAAAATGCTGACATAGCAATCACTGACCAAGCAATTCGACAATACGGGAACAGTGGACTCCTGCAAGACGAAACTTTTGAACGAACAACACTCTCAGATCTTGTGCTCATGTCGTCCTCTAACGACGGTGCGTTTGCACTAGCCCAAGCTGCAGGAAGTATCCTTTCACCAGACGAAGGCGCTACCGCATTTGTGCATGCCATGAACATCCGTGCAAAAGAACTCTCTCTGCACGACACATACTTCAAGAATCCAACAGGGCTGGACATTTCTGAAGAAGAAGGTGGGGCGTATGGATCTGCAAAGGACATGGCTTTTCTCATGGAATATATTGCTACTCATCAACCACAACTTCTTGAAGCAACAACTCAAGAGCAATCTCGAGTGTACAGCGAAGACGGCATTTACCATGATGCAGAAAACACCAATTACAATATAGATGAAATCCCGGGGCTGATTGGTTCAAAAACTGGCTACACGGACCTTGCAGGAGGCAACCTCGTGATTGCATTTAACGCGGGTCTGAATAGACCAATCGTGGTATCAGTACTAGGATCCACCCGACAAGAACGTTTCACTGATGTAACCGAGCTTGTGCACGAAGCACAACGCCATGTAGCACAACAATAATATGGAAAATTCAATCATTAAAATCCTCATCCCTGCAACGCTCGCGTTTATTATTGGCATCATTATCACGCCGTTAATCACGCACTACCTCTACAAATACAAAGTTTGGAAAAAAGAAGGGGGTAAAAAAACCATGCATGGAACTGTTGCAACTGAATTCAATCGACTCAAAGGTGAAGGAGAAACAAAGACTCCTCGCATGGGTGGTATCGTGATCTGGGGAAGTGTTCTTCTTACCGTAGCGTTACTTGCAGTACTCGGAACTATGTTTAGCAATTCAATATTTGCCGACTTAGACTTTTTCAGTCGGGAACAGACATGGATACCCATATCAGTACTTATACTTGGTGCTGCATTTGGTTTTCTTAATGATTGTTATGAGGTAACCCACCGGAAAGATGGAGTTCGCCTACGTACACGGGTGGTACTCATTTCGCTCGTTGCAGGGCTTATCGGATGGTGGTTCTACGCGAAACTTGGTGTAGATACCATAGGTATTCCTTTTGATGGTGCATTATACGTAGGATGGCTGATCATTCCATTGTTTATTTCACTAACCATTGGACTTTACGCCAGCGGCGTTATAGATGGTATCGATGGACTCTCTGGAGGTGTATTTGCAGCTGTATTTACTTCGTATGCAGGTGTTGCTGTTATTCAATCACAATTCGACATCGCTGCTTTATGTGCAACTATCGCTGGTGCTATTTTTGCATTCTTATGGTTCAACATCCCTCCTGCACGCTTCTGGATGACGGAAACAGGGAGCATGGCACTAACTCTCACACTTGCAGTAATTGTATTTATGACAGACAGCCTGGGTGAAGGTCATGGTATTTCACTACTATTTATCATTGGGCTTCCACTGATTGCAACGGTTGGTTCAAATGTACTACAAGTACTCTACCGGAAAGCGACCGGGAAAAAACTCCTCAGAATTGCTCCATTACACCATCACTTCGAAGCAATTGGATGGCCATCACACAAGGTAACCATGCGATACTGGATTATCAGTGTTATCTGTGCAATTTTAGGAATAATTCTTGCTTCTGTCATCTAGTATGCAAAAGTCTGCAGACAGAACATTATTAATCATTGTTATCACACTGGTAACACTTGGTTTCTTTATTTTTTCTTCGGCATCACTCGGTCTGCTTGCACGCGATGGTGCTCACTTTTCATCGGTTGCTTTTAGTCAGTTTGTATTCGGCATCTTAGGTGGAGGAATCAGTCTCTTTTTGACCAGTCAGATATATTATCGAAATTGGAGAAAATATGCGTTTTATATTTTTCTTTTTACAGGAGCCTTAACACTGACTGTTTTCATCCCAGGACTCGGTTTTAGTCACGGTGGTGCACAGCGATGGATTCATGTTGCGGGGTTCTCATTCCAGCCGGCTGAACTTTTGAAAATTGGTTTTGTGATTTATATGGCAACATTTCTTTCGGGAATGCAAAAACAAATCACCTCCTTTAAATACTGCACACTGCCTTTCGTTGGAATAATGACGGCAGTTGGCTTTATCTTACTTATCCAACCTGACACAGACACGTTTCTCTTGATGGGAATTGCAGGCTTGGCAATGTTCATTACCGCAGGGGGGAGCTGGCGCGATGTTGGACTTATGTTTCTCGCAGCAATCATTCTACTTATGGTCCTGGCATTTACACGGCCATATATCATGGATCGTTTTACCACCTTTTTCAACCCTTCAGCCGATCCTCAAGGGAAAAGCTACCAGATTCAGCAATCTTTAATCGCCATTGGGTCTGGCGGATTTGCAGGAAGAGGATTTGGTCAAAGTATTCAGAAATTTGAATACTTGCCTGAGCCAACAAGTGATTCCGTTTTCGCGGTGTATTCTGAGGAGTTTGGTTTCCTAGGAAGTTCTTTCCTGATTATTCTATTCTCGTTTTTCACATTCCGTGGATACCGCATAGCCTCGCATGCAACTGATTTATTCGGAATGCTCCTGGTAGTAGGGTTTATGACACTGATTGTAATACAAGCCTTTCTAAACATAGCCGCCATGATGTCACTGGCGCCACTGATGGGTCTTCCGTTACCGTTTGTGAGCCATGGAGGTACCGCACTTCTGACAACACTCACCGTAGTGGGAATTGTTTTGAATGTGTCTAAGTATCAGAAGAAGATAGTTTAGTGCATGATACAATATGTAAAATATGATCTGTCATCAATGAATGCCAGAGAATATATAAACAATATATGAAACGAATTGTTCTTGTAGGAGGTGGGAGTGGGGGACATTTTTATCCCCTAATTGCCACTGCAGAGCGTCTTAACGACATGAAATCTCAAGGGGAAAGCCTTGAGCTGTATTACCTTGGTCCAGAAACATACAATCAAGAGTCGTTGATTGCCAACAACATCACATTTATAAAAATACCTACCGGCAAACAGAGAAAATATTTCTCTTTCCTAAATTTCTTGGACTTATTTAAAGTTTTCTTCGGATTCATTATTGCAATTGGAAAATTATATAAAATCTACCCAGATGTTGTTTTTAGTAAAGGGGGATACACAAGCGTGCCCGTTGTACTCGCAGCATGGGTATTACGTATCCCTATTGTCATCCACGAGTCAGACACCAAGCCAGGGAGCGCCAATAAATTGGGGTCGAAGTTTGCGCGTTATATTGCAGTTGGGTTTGACGACGCAGCAAAATATTTTCCTGAAAAGAAGGTGGCGTTAACAGGTATCCCTTTGCGAAAAGTGTTCCATACACTTGTTCCAAAAGCAGATGCAATATCAAAATTAGGCCTCCCAAGCACCATGCCTCTCTTATTGGTAACAGGTGGATCTATCGGCTCACAGCGAATCAATAGCTTAATTCTAGAGTCCCTAGATGAGCTCCTGCCAAACTTTGTAATTCTTCATCAGACAGGTGAACAAAACGAAGAAAGCGTGAGACAAACGGCAGCACGTCTCCTGCAAGATCCTGAGTTACTCTCTCGATATTTTGTAAAAGGCACACTCAGTGGGACTGAAATGCACCTCGCGCAAAGTGCCGCAACACTTATTATTTCACGAGCAGGGACAGGGACAATTTTTGAAATCGCTCAAAAGGGGAAACCAGCCATCGTAATTCCAATTCCCGAAGATGTAAGCCATGACCAGCGGACCAACGCGTACGCCTTTGCACGAAGTGGAGCTGCATCAGTTCTAGAAGAGGCAAACCTTACCGATGGTTTGCTAACCGCAGAAATTACCCGTATTATGACAGACCCGGCCGTATATGAGACTATGAGTGCATCTGCACGCCAATTTGCAGGCACTGATGCAGCAAAAACAATAGCGGAAACCCTTACGGGCGTTACTAGGGAGCACGCATAGAGCATACACAATTTATATACTGACACTGCTTAATACACTGAGACTTTATTATGAATACACAAACAACTGAAACGAAAAGGGTAGTCACACGATTTGCCCCTTCACCTACAGGGTTTATGCACATTGGAGGGGTCCGTACCGCACTATACGCATATCTCTATGCTCAGAAAATGGGTGGTGATTTTATTCTTCGTATTGAAGATACTGACAAAGCGCGTGAAATTGAAGGCTCTATAGAACACATTAAAGAATCTCTCCAGTGGTTGGGGATTGAATGGAAATATGGTCCCGACAAACCAGGACCTTTTGGTTCATGCCTCCAGTCAGACCGACTCGATATCTACAAACGATACGCACAGAAACTCATGGACAAAGGACTTGCATACCCCGACCCATACACTTCAGCAGAGCTAGAAGAATTCCGAGAAAATGCAAAACTGGAAAAACGACCTTTCTTATTTAGAGATCATCGACCTGATACATTCGACACATGGGATGGGGCGAAGCCATTACGTTTTAAAGTACCTGAGGTAAAGCGATACCACTGGAATGACGAGGTCCGAGGTGATCTCGAGGCTGGCGAAGAAATGGTTGATGACATTATCATCATCAAAGCCGATGGTTACCCAACATACAACTTTGCACACATCATTGATGATTTAGAAATGGGGGTAACGCACATTATGCGTGGTGAAGAATTCATATCAAGTACACCGAAGTTTCTTACTTTATATGATGCACTGGAGATTCCATATCCAAAGTTCGTCACCATGCCACCAATCATGGCCGCAGATGGGAAAAAGAAGCTCGGCAAACGCGACGGGGCAAAAGACTTATTGGAGTACCGTAGCGATGGATACCTTCCCGAAGCAATGGTGAACTTCTTAGCTCTTATTGGTTGGAACCCAGGAACTGAACAAGAAGTATTTACTGCAGAAGAATTACGTGAAGCATTTACTTTAGAAAAGATCCAGAAATCCGGGGGTGCCTTTAATGAAGAGAAGTTACTTTGGATGAACAAAGAGTATCTCCACAAACTCGACACACACGCATTTACCACGTACACAAAAGCAGCACTACCCCAAAGTATCACTTCACTCCCTGGTTACTCTGAAGATGTTTTAGCAAAACTTGCGCCATCAATCCAGGAACGTGTTCACATCAAACAAGAAATCACTGATGCAGCAGAAGCAGGGGAGTACACATGGGCTTTTGCTACACCAGACGTGTCGACTGACCTTGTAAAATGGAAGAAAGATGAGTCCGTGGCTGATGCATTGCCGCGACTAGAAAAAGTAGCTGAACTGCTTGCAGGAGCAAATTTTGAGTCTTCTGAGACTATCAAAGAATCCGTATGGGACTACGCAGAAGAAGTAGGTCGTGGTGAACTCCTCTGGCCACTGCGTGTCACTCTCACGGGCCTTGAACGATCCCCTGACCCATTCACCTGCGCATACATAATAGGGAAGGAAGAAACCTTAAAGCGAATCAACCTAGTGATAGCAAAGTTGGGATAAAGTTTGTACGCCGGGTTGCAGGCAGTTCGAACCACCTGCATGATATGATTCGTATATATGGAACCTGAATTAAATGAAGCAGAAGGATATTTAGCTCCACTGAAGAAAGTCACTCCGTTATCGAAATATTTAGCGATGGCTTTATTCATCATTCTTCCGTTTATTAGTGGTTGGATTGGATATATGTATGCGCCGGAGAAGGTGGTGGAGGTTGAGAGGGTTGTTGTGAAGGAAGTTATTGTTGAAGTCGACCCAAAAGAAAACCCTGAATTCGAAAATGAAACCATAGTTATTGAGGGAGAGAAGCCTGTTACCAATAGTGATATTAACGCCTACGTTACTATCGTTGATAGTGAGGGACAACCGCTTCAACCTGATAGAGTGTTCTGGTACTATCCTCCCGATTCAGAAGCTACAACGATTGAAACCCCCGCCCAGTGTACAAATGAAGTTTGTTCACGCTGGGAAATTTCTGGAGCAATTGGCGACAAAATTTATGCAGCCGCTTCGTACAAACGAGGCCATACTGACCCATATTGTGGCTTCAGTGCATACGACGCTAATATAATTAATTTGTCATCTGCTAGTATTGCAGAGGTTACCTTGACCTTAGAAGAATCAGAATGGTGCGAATAATTTTTAAAAAGCTTTTCGAATCCTGCCCAACTGTCAAATACATCATAGCCTCAAGGCCTGGCTTTGAGGTCTTAGTATTTGTGCGCCCAGATGCAGGCGGTTAGAACCTTACTATAGAAAGAAAATTTGTTTTCTTAACTGAGTTTAATAAAATGCAGAGTTAACGATTGAAAATTGAAATAATAAACAAACCCCGGCTGAACTCTCAGTCGGGGTTTTTGTTTTTACATGCATTACAAGTTCAGTAATTCACCAACTGAGCCCACGAATACTTCTTGTACATGCATCCGTATAGGGTTTTTTAGGAGGTGTGTTCTCCAATCATCTGCACATGCTGCCAAGCGCCTCCTGGCTTCCAAATTAGGAGAACCAGTAACCCTTCCTGTTGTGGAGTGAAGAATACCAATCGGAATGGGTGTCATTCCACATGATTCCATAGCAACCGAAAACTTGTCGCGAGCCTTGTAAACTTCATCAGATACCATCGACGAGCAGAGCAAAATTTCCTTCCCTGTGACAACCAGATTATCAAAGACGAACTCGAGACCCAAAAGTTCTGCAGTGTCACCAGGGTGAAATTGTGAAATCAAACCCAGGGAACCAGGCGAACCTTGCTTGATAGTAATGTGAGTAGGGTAGTCCACGCCTGCTAACGGGTCAATGAAGCCGAATTCCCGAAAACTTTCAGTAAGACCTGAATACACTGTATCCATGGGTCCCAAACTGCATGCCACAATACAATTTTTAGCGACGCGTTCGGGAACTCCTGGCGATGATTCATATGGATCAGAGATAAGAGTTTCTATCCCTTTTGCATGCATTCCTGCATAGCGGGAATTGAGTTGATTAGATTGAGTGCTCACCTGAAACCTCCTTTTTGAACAAAATCAACTCTTACAATACTATGATATATACAATAGTCAATTTATATAGCGCAGTAGGTCACCTTATCCCATTTTGTTGGATATGCTAAAATAGTACTCATACAATATGAGTACACGTTCCGTTTTAGCCTTTATCTTTGGACTGCTTTTGATTCCTGCGTTATATACAGGAGCTGGTTTTTCCTATGCCCAATCAGAAGTTGAAAAACTGCAAAGTCAGATAAGTGAGCGTAACAACAGACTCTCCAGTATCGAACAAGAAATTGCTCAGTACGAATTAGCACTACGTGAGGTAGGGGCAGAGAAGAGTACGCTTCAGGGTGCAATCAACCAACTCAGTTTGGAGCGTAAAAAAGTACTCGCTGACATCAGTTACACTGAAAATAAAATTTTAGCAACTGATTTAACTATCAATAAATTAGATCTTGAAATTTCAGTTACCGAAAACAACATAGCTAAAAATGAAGCTTCAATTTCAGCCATACTTCGACAAGTTTCTGCGGCAGATGACGAATCTTTTGTTGAAGTATTCTTACGACAGGAAAATATTTCAACCTTCTGGGAAGAACTTGAAGCACTCGAGGTAGTAAGAGAAAATATGTCTGTGCGCATAACAGAACTCAACAAAGCAAAGACAACACTTGAAGCACATAAGGCTCAAAACAATCAAGAAAAAGAGAGTCTTTTAGGTTTGAAGGATCAGTATGATGATCAGCAAAGTATTCTTGCAGGCAACCAGGCGAACAAAGCTGAACTGCTCTCTGCAACAAAGAACGAAGAATCAAACTACCAAACGCTCCTAAATAACAAAAAAGCAGCACGGGACAAACTAGTTTCAGAAGTGCGTGACATTGAATCACAAATCCAATTTATCCTAGACCCAAATACGATTCCGAAAAAAGGAACGCCTGTATTTCTTTGGCCGTTAGCGAACCCATATATCACACAGTACTTCGGCTACACTAAGTTTGCCGCCTCAGGCGCATACGGAGGAAGTCAGCACAACGGTATGGACCTCGGCGCTCCAGTGGGAACAAAGCTTATAGCCCCGCTTACAGGAACGGTAAGAATGATTGGTAACACAGACGCTGTTCCTGGCTGTTACTCATGGGGGAAATGGCTACTTATCGACCATCCAAATGGTCTTTCAACCATGTTTGCCCACCTAAGCCAAATCGCTGTTTCTCCAGGACAGAAAGTGAGTACCGGTGAAATCGTTGGCTATGTAGGGAATACAGGGTACTCAACGGGACCTCATCTTCACTACACCGTATATGTAACTAGTGGGGTAGAAGTGAAGCAGTTTAACCAGTTTAAGAAGGTAACTGGTTGTGGGGCAGCTCTTTCACCATTTGCTGCGATTGAAGCCTACATGGATCCTCTGGACTTTTTACCACCGTTATAGTGCCTTAGTCAGGATTTGCCCAAGGGCAGAACAAATCCTGATCTACCTTCGTAATAGTCGCTTTGCTCCTTTACTCAGGTACCATTTGCTGCGATTGAAGCCTACATGGATCCTCTGGACTTTTTACCACCGTTATAGAACTTGTGAACAGACAGTGATTTTGAAATAGCTGTGCGGTTGATCCGTACTATATACTAAGGGATATGGATACACTGAACTCAACCCAGATAGTAATACTCGGAGGAAGTGGCGACCTTGCAAAACGTAAATTGATTCCTGCATTACTCGATCTATACAACAATAATAAGCTACCTGAGCACTTTTCAATCATCGGTCTTGCAAGAACTCCGCGCACAAACGCGGAATATCGCGAACTTGTGAGACAGTCAATCCTGGCTCATGGACACGATCATTCACAGGAGCAAATTAAACAATTTTGTACACATGTGACCTATGTTTCAGGATCATTTGACGAACCTGAAAGCTATATTTTATTGCAAAAGACCTTAGACAGTTTTTCTGATAAGCATACGTCGCAAAGTAATAAACTATTCTATCTCGCGGTTCCACCTGAACATTATCAAACAATTTTTACAAATTTACATAAAAGTAAACTAGCCCAAGAAAACTCAAAACACTCGAACTGGTCTCGTATTTTGGTAGAAAAACCATTCGGTAATAATCTTGAAACAGCGCAAGCATTAGACAGGTCATTGAGCACTCTTTTTAAAGAAGACCAAATATTTCGTATTGACCACTATCTTGCAAAAGAAGCAGTTCAAAATATTCTGTCGTTCAGGTTTGCTAATTCAATCTTATGCTCCGCATGGGATCACAAGTCAATAAAAGAAATATCTATCAAGATGCACGAAGAAATCGATGTAGAAAGTCGTGGTAACTTTTATGACAATATCGGTGCATTACGCGACGTGGGGCAGAACCACCTCCTTCAGTTACTGGCACTTATTACAATGGATGAACCAAAAACATTTACTGCCCAAGATATTCGTTCGGAACGAGCAAAAATACTAAAAAAATTAATTTGTGTGCGTAAAAAAGATATCTCTTCTCATGTGACTCGTGGTCAGTACGAAGGATACCTGAATACACAAGGTGTTGCCTCTGACTCAAACACGGAAACATTCTTTGCGTTAACTGCTTATTTAAATGCTCCAAAGTGGCGAGGGGTACCAATCCATATAGAAGCAGGTAAAGCTATGTCTTCTGCAGAAGTATCTATTGAAGTACTTTTTCATAAGGTAACTTCTGGGCCCTTCCAGACAAAGGAATGCCAGGTGAACGGAAATAAAGTACGTCTGACTATTTCTCCAGAGCAAACTATGCACATCACACTCAATGCAAAACAGCCTGGGCATGGATACCAGTTAGAACCAAGGACATTGTCATTTGTCTGCAACACTAACCGTGAAGAAATTAATGCATACGAAAAAGTTCTGCTGGATTGTATTGTGGGGGATCAAACACTATTTACTCAGACAGACGAGGTAGTAGCATCATGGAAATTCATTACTTCAATTGTGGATAACTGGCATGATATACCAGTTCTTCAGTACCAACCAGGGGAGGGGATGTCTGCTAATCATATAATCAAATAAATTATGAAAAAAGAAATTACATTCATTGGACTCGGGAGAATGGGGGCAGCAATGGTCACGCTTTTGTCAGAAAAGGGATATCAGGTGCACGGATATGATCCAAGTCAGACAGCACGAACAAATGCTACTGACGCTGGAATACAGGTGTACCAAACACTTGAGGATGCCGTCCATACACTTGATATGCCAAGGACCGTTTGGCTAATGGTCCCCGCAAAGTACGTTGATGATGTAATTCAACAACTACTTCCAATTCTTACTAAAGGTGACACTATCATCGATGGGGGCAATAGCTTCTTCAAAGACACCCTACGGCGCGAAAATGAACTTGCGGATTCAGGTATTAATTACATCGATTGCGGCACTTCGGGGGGAGTAGAGGGTGCACGTAATGGTGCTTCGCTTATGGTTGGTGGTGAGCAAAATATCGTTGAAGAACACGCACATCTATTTAAGGACCTTGCTACTGAAAATGGATACGGGCACGTTGGGGAATCAGGGGCAGGGCATTTTGTAAAAATGGTACACAATGGTATCGAATATGGAATGATGGGTGCAATCGCAGAAGGGCTCAACGTACTCCATGAACATAAAGCTGGACTAAATCTGGACATCATTAAAACACTCAATCCATACCAGAATGGAAGTATTATCGAAAGTAACCTAATGAATTGGGTTTCTGAAGCGTATCACCAGGATGGTTATCTTGCTAAAATTGCAGGAGAGGTACCCAAAGGAGAAACTGAAATGGAAATGGAATACCTCATCAGTAATGAGAATGTGTTAATTCTTGAAGCAGCATTAGCACAACGCAAAGCAACGAGGAAAGAGCCTTCATTCATAGGCACATTAATTTCTGCTATGAGAAATCAGTTTGGCGGACATAAAATAATTAACAAAAAGTAGCTATGGTTATTAATCACACCTCAGAAGAACCTTTACAACAAGCTGGAAAGGAACTTACAAAACTTTTGGAAAAACATAAAAATTCTAAAACCCTGGTACTGCTTGCAGGAGGATCAGCGTTACAAGCTCTAGAGTATGTCGATACACAGTACATAAATGAATACACGACGGTTATGATGATGGATGAGCGTTTTTCAGAAAATGAAAGCGTAAACAACTATCTTCAAATGACTCACACATCTTTTTACACAAAGATTGAGAACAGCGGGGCACAATTCATACAAACAATACCCCAGCCGGACGAAACTCATGATGGTTTTTCTAAGCGGGTAGCTGAAATACTCTCTGGCTATATCACTGAAAATCCCACCAGCTCCAACATCGCGCTATTTGGCATTGGCCCTGATGGCCATACTGCGGGGATATTCCCAATGGATAACACAGAATTTGATGACACCTACAACCAGGGAGATTTGTATGTCCCTGTCACATATACAAAAAATCCCTTTAGTAAGCGGTGTAGTATAACCCCGAAATTCATCACCACACACCTTAATCACACACTGGTATATGCAGTAGGTGAGGATAAACGGTCTGTACTCACTTCATTAAATAACACACAAGAACTCTATGAATTTCCTGCTCATATTCATAAACGAATCTGTTCCCATGTGTATACTGACCTTACCGTCTAAAACTACTTTACAATCATTAGAGAGGGTGCATACTAGATATATATGAACAAGCGATTATTTATTACCGGTATCATATTTTTACTGCTGTTAGCGACAAGTGCTACCTATTTTTCAGGCAGCAACGCCAATACTGCAACAGCATGGCTTTGGCAAAATGATGCTAGTGACCACTGCATTGCATTACTCACACAGAACGACAGGCAAGCAGGGGAGTACACTGTTCAAAAAGCACGTATAAATACCGACGATACTACCGACTATATCTTGAAGGGACGTTCTGACAATCTCTGTGGTTCAGCGGGCTGTATTTACGAACTATGTATTTATACGGACACTGGAATGGAAATCCTCCCATTTGGCTATGCAGCAGAAGCTATAGAACTAAAAGGTACGGCGACACAATCAATGTACGATATACAGTTAATAGGGAAGAGTAGTGCAAGTTTCCAATGGACAGGCGACAAGTATACCCTAATCAACTAATTTTTTATTATAGACATTGTTCGCACAATACTTAATTATAGGGGACTGATGGAGGGGAAGGTGATAGATATAGTAATAATATGCACGTCTCTTATAGACAACGCTTTTAGGTCTTCATAAGACAATTATTTATTTTCTTGTCTGAAAATTTATTGCCAAAAACGTACTAGTTGAAAATTTAAAAAATATTTTTAAATTTTAAATCAATTCAGGAAATTTAAATTATTTTAGAGGTACTAAACTACCTCTAAAATAATCCAAGGGAAGGATTTTTTGATCACGTAATTCTCTCTCATATTTGTTTTTTATAAAGAGGTACCCTAGTACCTCTTTTTTAATCAAAAAACCTTACAGAGGATTCTGTAGCCTTTTTTGGGCAGCATAGAGGTAGTCTAGTACCTCTAAATCAACCCATAAAGGCTCACAGCCGCTGAAAAACGTTCATAATGTATACATACGTACAAAATGAAAATAATGGGCTAATTTGGATAAAAAGTGATTTTAAGAGAGATGTAAAGAGGTACCCTAGTACCTCTTTTATTGTGTACAAAACAGCACAATATATGTGGTGGATAAGTAGCGTTGTTTAAGATGTATTTAACTGTTATTTTATATAGATAACTGAGTATTAGAGATATTATACTCAGTTACTAGGAGGGTGTGATTATGTGTGAATACAGAGCTTATTGCTCTGTATGTAAACCATGTACAATAAATACATCCTCCCTTTCAGTCTCTTATGTCAAAATCAAAACTTTCAAATCTACTCCCCTTAATTGATGATTTTCTTTTACATATCCAGGCGAATAATTATTCGCCGGAAACTTTATATAATTACGAACGAGATTTACTGACTTTTGAAAACTTTTTACAAAACGAACTTTCCTCCCTCCCCTTCTCTAAGGTGACCAAAAAGACCATCGAGCAATTTAAAGCATATTTAAATTCAGATGATAGAAAGACAGCAACTGGTGCAAAGTCACAAAAACGTCTCGGGGCCGCTTCAATCAACAGAACCCTCACATCACTCCGAAGATATCTCAACTACCTCATTGATATGGATCAAGATGTGCCCGTAGTACCACAATCAGTGAAATTGGTACGTATGGGTAAGAAGCATGGGCAAGTAGCAGAAATGGATGATCTCATCAGACTCATCGAGTCACCCATGGAGTACGAGAAGAACAAAGTCATTGCTCTGCGCAACCGAGCAATGCTCGAAACACTTTTTGCCAGCGGTATGCGTATTTCTGAACTGATTAGTCTTAAAAGAATTCAGCTTGATAAGTCAGGAAAAATATTTATTGAGGGTAAAGGCAAGAAGCAACGTTTTATTTATTTAACAGACCGAGCACAGAGCCATATTCATGCATACCTCAAGACACGTAGTGACGACTCACCTTTCTTATTTATTCCTAAACGAGGACTTAATGCCGCAGATAAGAAAAAACACATCTCCCCAAACTACCTTCAGATGAAGATAAAGTGGTACCGTGGCCTACTTGGTATCAATGTACCAACCAGCGCCCACTCACTCCGGCACGGTTTTGCCACCTACTTAGCAGAGCAAGGCGCAAACCCTGCTGCACTACAGGTACTCCTTGGCCATGAATCTCTTGAAACGACCACACGCTATGTCCATGCATCTGATAAATATGCAGAAGATACCCATAAAAAGTTCCATCCATTAAAGAAGTAGTATGAAACCTATTTGGACAGAAGAGAAAATTAAACAAGGTTTTGAGAAATTTCGTACAAGCAATGGTCGTCTACCTAAAGCCAATGAAATTGACAAGCTTGACTACCTCCCTTCTTCGAGAGCTATTCAGAAACGTTTTGGAGGTCTTGAAGCATTACGAGGTGCACTAGGGTATAAAAACACTCACTTTGGCAAGGGTGTACATCGAAGCAAGATAGCGACCGTATCTGGACAAAGAAGTCGCGAGCTAGAAGCAGACCTTGAAAAGTTCTTGCATGAGCACTTTGGATTAGATGCTGTCCAGACTGAACTGGCATTCCATGGGAAGCATAGGATAGATTTTTACATCACTACAACTGAGGACAAATTCGGTGTTGATATTTTTTATGCGCAAACCATTCGCACCCTTCAAAGCAGCGTTAATATTAAAATGAAGAAGTATGATTATTTCTGTAAACCTCTTTACCTAGTAGTTGCAAATGATGCAATCACTCAAACACACCTCAATGCTTACTCGAAAAACAAAGAGTTGCCCTTCCCTGACAATGTATCATTTGTAACACTTACAGGGTTTAAGAAACTTATATCAACTACTTGGTGTACGCAATAATTAATCGCCAATAAAGCTACCTTCAAGAAGCATCGAGATGTGAGAATCATAGTCTTCTCTATGTTCGGTTAAAAATATATTACGCTTCCCTTCCTTACTAAGTTCTTTTTCAATTTCTGGGTGTCGAGCTAAATAATCAGAGAGTTTCTTGGGGATGATTTCAGTCTGGCTAAATATCTTTACTTTCCCTTGAAACGCTTTTTTAAGCTTATCTGACAAGAGTGTGTAGTGGGTACAACCAAGTATAAGACCCTCAAGTGGCACCCCAGCAATAAGTCTATCTTCCACAAGAGCTTGGGCTATCGCCCCTGCCCCATCAAGCTTCCCTGCTTCGATTAATGGGACTAATTCTGGAGTTGCCACTGCCTCTATTTTTGTATCAGTTTCGTCTCGCTTTCCAAATTCCAAATGATATTTACCGGAACTCACCGTCCGAGCAGTCGCAAACATCAACACTCGCCTACACTCACTTTCTAGCACTTCTTCAACCACGGGGATAATGACCCCGAGTATCCGACGAGATGGGTGCTGGCTGGGTAAAAACTCATCTTGTAAGCGTCTGAGAGTCTCTGCAGATGCAGTATTGCAAGCAATGATGACGAGTGCACAGTCACGTTCGAAAAGATGTTCTACCCCCGCTTTAGTCAGAGTATAGATTTCTTCTTCAATTCTATCTCCGTACGGGAGATTTTTAGTATCTCCATAGTATTCGTAGTCATACTCTGGCAAGTGCTTAGCCACCGCTTTTAAAATAAGCAGTCCACCCAATCCAGAATCAAATAGTCCAATTTTCATATCCAATATAACTCAGCCCCTATCCAAAAAGTGATAGCACGTTACGAAAACATTTTTTTGACGTCTGCGATACTGGAAAGAACAGGATCGCGTGACACTTCATTTTGATCTTGTACTCCAGGGACTAGCCCATTTGGTTCAGTAAAAACACTTATTATAAATTCTTCAATGGTATTCATATGTAGTTATGGTTAGTACTTTCGAATGACGCCTTTGACTATTGCTGCGATCCTCATTTCGTACTCTGGGTAAATTGGTTTGTAGTTTTTGTTTGCAGGAAGGAGCCACACTTTCTTTCCGTCAGTCTTAAAATATTTCAAGGTCCAGCCTCCGTCTACTTCAGCAACAACAATATCTCCATCTTTGGCAGTTTGTGAACGTTCTGCAATCACGAGATCTCCTTCATCGATATGTGCCTCAATCATTGAATCCCCTTTCACCTCTAGTATAAAAGTCTTTTCTTTCTTTGGGATAAGGTACTCTTCGATGCTCAACGTATCTAATGCTTGCTCATCTGCGGTAGTCGGGATTCCAGCCTCCACAAGCCCCAATAGAGGAATCTCTCCTGCAGCAATTGCGGGGATAATCTTCCCTTGTGCATCTTTCTCAAGAACACCGGCGTCAATGAGTTTATGCACTAGTTTTGAAACTGCATTTTTTGATTTGAAACCAACAAGATCCATGATCTCGGCATAGCTGGGCATGCGTTTGTTTCGATTATAGAATTTGAAGATTTTATCTTGATGGCTCATAATTTTCGTATTTGCTCTTATTTGTAGTGTACCTTGGACACAGGTCCATAAAGACAACCCCTGTGTATACCGAGATTGTCTTACATAATGCCCTTAAGCTCGACTGAAAAGATTGATTCGTAATGGACTTAGAATTGACTTCATTCGCTCCTCTTTTCGGATTTGTTGGAGGAGCTGTCGATGTCGACGTGCTTCTCTTTTATAGTCTGCGTGCTGCACAATCTTGCAGTCGATGATACCGTTTAGGTTTTGGATTTCTTTGTTTAACGCTTTAAGATATTGTTTTTTACTCATACTCATTTCCCTATATTTTTAATGTAGATATAGTATAGGTGAACGAACGTTCACCGTCAAGCAATTCTCGTGGGGAAGGAACTATGCGAATAAAATACCTTTATTTTTAGCCAATCATATGAAATCTATCCATCAATTTTCCATCTACGTCAATACTTTCTTCAAACATTTTCCTTGGTCGAATGAAGACAGGTTTCTCACCAAGTTCTGAGTCATCGTACTGTGCCTGATACACCACACACTCGAGTAAGGGATTTGATTCAGTAAAATAACCAACAGCAATCACTGTGTATTCTCTTTTATTTTTATAATGCGTATAGCGATTTCCAACTACTACTCTCATATTTATACAGGGCCGCCTGAATATCTATCCATTGCATTCCAGGCGACATACGCAAGCAGTGATGCATATAGCGTAATTCCTAGCACAAGCAAGGTAAATGCTAAGGGTTGTTCCTGAAACGTAGGCATATACAGGTACACTAATGAAAAACCCACAAGAGCCACTACAATGTCATTAATTTTATTTATTGTCGTTTCTCGTATTTCTTTTGGAATTTTTAATATTTCAACATACTCCCAAATAGAAGCTATTAAAAATAAAATTGCGAAACCTTGCCAGAATGGCACACCTAAGGAAAACGGAACAAACGCAAAAACTACTCCAGTGTTAAAATGTACGATTGACCACAAGTCAACAATCTTTCGCTCCCAATATTTAATATCAAATATATCCATAGTTAAACTATTTAAGGAAAGTAATAATTTCTTTCATAAAATTCTGTGCGTCGCGACTCACCAAAGGATGATGGCCCCCTGTATCAGAATACACTATCTGAGAATCACAAAAGAGTTTCCGTAAGTATGGGCCATGAGTACCTCCAGTTCGCTTATCGTTTGTTGCGTAGATAATCATTGCAGGAACATTGTATGAACAAGGAGCCTTTGAGATGATTCTTCTGAATTGTCGAGCATCGTTACACAGGCCTTGCCTGTGTAAATGTGCATCAAAACTTGACTCCATATGGAAAAGTAATTGTTTCTGATATGAAGCATTTGCTTTAATAGCAGACCAATCTAACTTCAAATGAGCGACGCAGATCCACAAATAAACATCTGGCAAGAACCTTTTAAGTAAATACAAGAAAAAAATAACAGGTCTATTAAAAAATAGTTTTACAGCAAACAAAGAGGTCAATTTTGTCTTATGACCAACAGCAGTCAGAAAAATAACCTTATCAAACGTTTCTGGAAATTTTTCTAACAATTCTAAAGCGACAGGCCCACCACCTGAATGTGCAATTATGGAACATTTAGTGATATCTAATTTTTCAAGGATTTCATACAGATATTCAGCCTGCTGAACTAATGTACGACCATGTCGCAACGGCACATGAGTAAACCCAGGCCTTGACGGACAAATCACTCGAAAACCATGTCCGCACAGCCAAGACATAAACATAGGTCCACTACCATACCCACCGATTGACCCATGCACGAATAAAACAGGATTTCCTGTACCAGTATCAGTGTAGCTGATCTCACCGTCACTTATTTGTAGACGTTTCTCATCAACGTCAACCTGAGCACGTATTTCCTGTAGCCATTTTTTATATGCTTTCCACATACTTTTATTTCTTATCGTCTATGAGCATGATAAATCGCGTTTACTGCAAGCGAAGCAAGTGCTCCAATAAGGAAAGTCCACTCAACCGAGAAATAGAAAGTAAGGCAAACCATAATCACCAACGCTATTGCCCGACCAATATGTGAGGACATTTCACGCATTACCGTAAATTCATCAACATACCTCCCCTGCTCCCCTGACATATCATACAAAATCGCACTGTAGGGTGTTTTTATAAAAATCTTAGTTATGTTGTGATACAACCCTACGAAGAAAATCTGTGTTGCGGAAAGTACAAAAATTTTAAAGATCCACCCAATGGCATACAGCACACTCCCCCTTTTAAGAGTCTGGATTTTACTACTTCCTTTCGCATCGATGTACTTCCCTACTACCAGCTGAACAACGATTGTGACGGCCACAATCACTGTGGAGAGTGCCCCAATTTCCAGCATATTACCATCAAGTACCTCGTACAGGAAAATTGGCCACGCGATAAGCGTCACAATAACTTCAGCACCATTTGCCATCTCTCCGACCAACACATTGCGGAAATTTGGTGAAAACATGTGTTGCACTGTTTCTTTATATGTCCAAGTGAATTTTTCCTCCACAGCAGGTACAAAAAGATACGAAATGCCCGCACAGGCAAGTAGTACTACACCTATTGCAAACAAAACGGAGTAGCCACTGTTTTGTACGATGTACCCTGCAAGAATTGGTCCAAGCATCCCCATAAATGCAATAGTTGCAAACATAAGCGATACATCCCTCCCGCGTTCCCCTCCTTTAGTAAAGGCGGTAAAGTCAACATGGTACGGAACCCAGTGAAAGACACGAAAGCCTACAGTCACCACTGCAAGCGGAAGCAGACAGTGCCAAATATTTATTTCATTCGCAAAAAATAAAATACCAAATTGAAAGACCGAGAATACTGCTCCAAGTGCAAGGGTCTTACTGAAGCCCAATCTATTAGTCAGAGACATCCCCGGTACAAGAAATGCAGCATATCCAATAGAAATAGCTGCGTAAAAGAGACCTACAATCCAAAAGGAAAAACCGGTCATCTCATACAGGAAAATCGGGACAAACATTCCCATCATGGCAGTAGCAAGACCCTGAATGAGTCTTTTTGAAATAAACAGCTGTAAGAAGCCTTCTTTGCGATTCGTACCCCTGCGTGAAAGGCGCTGTAGCACAACAGTAATTCGTTCCATATTAAGTTATTGTACCGCACTGACAGCCTCAAAAACGCCGTTACACACGAAAAAAGTCGGATCCACGCACGCACCCCTCTTTTACTATCAACCTTTAGAAAGTTCTACAATCTCATCAAAGTGTTTCTTTTGAATAGGCATTACCGAGAGTCTGTTCCCTTTCTTTACTAACGGCATATGTGCAAAAACTGGATCAATTTTAATCTCTGCGAGTGTCACCGTACGTTTAAGTTTACTTACAAACTTCATATCTACACAAAGCCACCGAGGGTTCTCGGGGTCACTCTTAGGGTCTGGATGGTCACTTTTTGGATCGAACTGTGTTGGGTCTGGATATGCGTCACTCACGATTTTCATCGTACCTACCACACCAATCTCTTTTGTATTAGAATGATAAAAAAGCGCCAGGTCTCCTACTTTCATATCGTCACGCATCATGTTACGTACTTGATAATTACGAGTACCATCCCACATTTCCACCCCGTCCCTTTTTAAGTCATCAATTGAATAACAATCAGGTTCACTTTTCATAAGCCAATAGTTTCTTGTTTTTGAATTTTTCATTGTCATATATCTAGTATACTAAATATAAGACGTTATACAGTATTTACAATCATATATGAATCTCACAAAACTTAATCAGTATGCAGCACCTGCAGGACGCATTCTGGTAGGTACATTCTTTTTACTCGCGGGAGTTGGTAACCTGACCAATATTGCAGGAACAGCACAGACCATTGCCTCAACAGGGCTGCCCTTTAGCACCTTCCTAGCTTGGGATACGAGCCTATTTTTAGTAGTTGCAGGAGGATTGACTATTGTGGGTAAGTTTAAAAAAGAAGCACTCGGACTGCTAGCCGTTTACGTTATTATTGTTACTGCCCTATTGCACGGTCCTCATCTATGGGCAGACGATGTGTCTGGTACGCAAATTATGGAATTCACAAAGAACCTCGCATTACTCGGTGGACTGCTTTATATGTTTGCTCATTCAGGAAATAACCACAGTGAAGAACGTCACAAAAATCAAATTAAGTAAGGAATTTAAAATAAAACTGCATACACGTATGCAGTTTTATTGTGCAAAAATAAGCAACTATGGTTAACAAGGTCCATCAAGGTCAGGATCACAATAGGGTGGAGGATTTTCTCCCAAACCGTCACTAATACCTGGCCCTGAAGGTGTAGTAGGAGCATCCTTACTACTAAACGCATCTCCAAACAAATTCACCACTCCCCAGATAGAAACCATGAGTACGAACCCAATGATTGCCCAGAGCAGTAATTTTTTCCCTTCTTCTCGACTACTTTCGTTTCCTCCACCTAAGATGAAGTACTTGAACATTCCGTAGATGAATACCAGTAGAGCAACAGCAAAGATCAGTGGGATAAGAACGGTGTTAATGAAATCGCTTATCTGTCCTACAAAAGTTGTAAGTGAAGCAAACGCTGCAAAAGTGACTGATGGAATTACATATACCAGAGCACTGAATAATATTATTTTTTTCATAGTCTTATTATATAGTAATTTTTTGGAATATAACTAGATATACACAAAAGACCACATGCATGCATATGGTCTTTTGTTTGTACATTCTAACAATATACTTGTGGAGAAGTTATGTTAGGCAGACGCAAGCGTCCGACCCCAACACGGCCGTGAGGCACTCCATGGTTGTGTACCCTGACGCTCATAGAGGTCGCGGGCATACGCCATGTTGTCGTAGATGTTTTCAAGATCGAGCTCAAGGGAATCTGCAGTATCACCATGATAATAGGTGTTAATCTGCATCACTCCCGTATCTCGATCATCAACATATCCACGAAGAACTGTACCATCGGCAAGTGTGTGTTGGAATGTGGATTCGCAACGAGCAACCTGAACCATTACCGGGATGTCGCTAAAGTACTCTCGTACAACAGCTTCAGTGTTAGCAACAGCAACAGTTTGCTCTACTTGCGTAGTAGCGATATTTCCGTACGCAGTATCAACTTCTGAAGCTGATACTGTTCCTGTAAAAGCCAAAAGGGCTACAATAACAGTGGATATAATAAGCCAAGTGTCTTATCTAACAATAGAGCGTCGTGAGAGTCGCACACAAGCCGTAAGGCTTGTAGCTACATAAGAGATATATAAATTAAAGTTCACTTTCATTTATATATTTCGTTGAAGCGTAAAAGGGCAAAGCCCTTTTGTATGACCGAGTAAGTGAGGATTGTATGGCCTTGTGCCTTACAATAACTCTTCCAACCCCTTCTCAACGAGCGCTCCTGCACAACCCGAAGGTTAGTGCAAAATATCTCCTGGAGGAGACAACCGGAGAATCATAGCATGTTTCTCGGATTTATATGACTATACCATGTTTTATGGTTATTGTCAATGTGTAGAGCTTCCTTGAAATCAAAAAACGGCTTTACTAAGCCGTTTTTTGTGTAGGGTAATGACTTGACAAAATTTAAATCAACTGCAAAGTATATCTTCTAGCCCTTTTGAGTCATTGAGTTCATCAGATTGGTCGCAGATTCTACCGACCGTAAAATCTCAAGAGGCACTGCAAATACTACGGTATTAGACTGGTCTGAAGAAAGATCGTTCAAGCTCTGAAGTGTACGAAGGTGCAAGGCTCCTGGAGATTCTGAGAGCATTCTTGCAGCCTTAGCCATATTCTCAGCTGCAGCCACCTCCCCTTCTGCTTTAATGATTACAGAACGTCGTTCACGTTCTGCTTCTGCTTGCTTCCCGATAGTTCGCTCCATATCTTCAGGAAGGAAGAAGTCCTTAAGCTCCACGTTTTCTACTGTGATTCCCCATTCATCGGTCTCCTTATCGATAATCATCTGAATACGCGCAGAAAGCTCATCACGTTGCGAAAGTACTTCATCGAGCTCCGCACCACCGACAATATTACGCATGGTTGTCTGCGCCAGTTGCGACACTGCATGGAAGAAGTTTTCCACCTCAAGTGTTGCTTTTGCCGCGTCTGATACTTTGTAATAAATTACTGCGTTAATACTTGCAGAGACATTGTCCTTAGTAATCACCTTCTGATCAGGCACATCAACTGCCTTTACACGCATGTCCACCTTCTGCATCCTCTGAAAAACGGGCACCAGGATACTCCAACCAGGTTGTCGAATGCCGGTAAACTTCCCCATGGTAAGCACCACCCCTCGTTCATATTGCTTCACCTCGCGCAAGAATGAGAGAATAACAATAACAACACCTAAAATAATCCACCACATAAGTCTAAATAGTTATATAAATAATTAAAGACAGTATACCACCAGAATAAAAAATAGCCCGCTAAAACAAGCGGGCCATTGTTACAATGCATCAATGCGCAAAAATTCTTCCTTGAGCTGAGTAACTCTCTTTGTCATTTCTCTAGTATCCATATGTTCAGACATTAAACGTTGCTCATTCTTAGAAAGCTTTTGATAGTAAAAAACTGAATCACATTTTCTCATCATGATTGGCAACAGAGAACAGGTCTCTTCAGGGAAAATATCTAATAAAACCTGGTTTTTTTCTCCCACCGTAACAATGTTCCACGTGTGGCCATACCTATACATAGGTTTCCAGAAAAATAAGTATTTTCTAGGAAGATAGGTGTGTTTCCATCCATCTTGAACATCTACATTAAATGCTTCTGCATATGCTCTAGCAACTGCATGGCATGTAGGAATAACTGCAATCTGATCAGGTTGGCTGACAAAAATAGTATTATCAAAGTAAAGACGAATTTTTACCACCCTATGAATATGCTCACGCATCACCTCACCATGGGTATGATTCAAGCAACTCATGCCTCTTCTCCCAAGTCCTAACATCTAATATCTCCCTATAACTATTTGTTGTAATTTGCCATGTGATAACACATAAGTCAACAAAATTGTTGTTATCAGGCATATTATAAAATGGTACAAACTACTTTTGTAAAACAGAAGGTCTAGAATTGATTCAGCTAAAGGCACAGTACAATTTTGGAAGGATACATATTTATATACGATGATTAACGAATTAAAGTTATGACGCCGTAGATGAATTTATTTTATACCTTTTGATTTAGTAGTGACATTGCGCCATACAATCCTCCTTCATCACCTAATGTTGCATCAAGGATTAACGGTACTTCTGCTACATCACCCAAAACAGCATTGGTGTGTTTTACGATATCATCAAGCAAAATACGCGGGTCACCGACAATCATTGAACCCCCAAGCACAATTACATCTGGAGACCAGTAGAGTGTTGAATTACGTAACCCATGCGCAAGATACAGCGCAAGCTGATTCCAGATAGCATCCTGTTGAGGAATATCATATGGTTTCACACCCATACGTTTCTCAAGGGCAGTACCGGAGACCAGATTTTCTAATGTAGGCTCAATATCTTCACCGAGGATAGTATGATCAATATCAAGTATTTGATGTCCAGGTTCGAACCCATGTCGATAGTCATCAATCTCTCCATTTTCAATTTTCGCGCCTCCTACTCCGGTACTGATTGTATGATAGACCACAATTTCGTGCCCTTGACCGGCACCAAAATTAGCTTCTCCAATACCCGTAAGTGCCGCATCATTCTCAAGATACACTTCCGCTCCTAATTTCTTCTTTAGTAACTGAGCGATCGGCTTATCAATCCAATCAGAAAGCACTCCGCCAGGATCATTTACCATTTCACTCTTATCATCATTTAAAACTCCTCGCACTCCCCCTGCAATTCCACGAATCGAATGAGCTGTAAGCGCCTTAGCACTGGCCACAATTTTATCAATACCTTTGCTAAAATCCTTAGGTGTATCAAAACGAACAATTTCATCAATTGTTTTCAAGTCTTCAGAAACAGCAACTCTCGTTTTCGTTCCTCCTATATCAAATAAAATGTAGCTCATACGTTAAATATACTTTATTACAATCTACCACACAGTGCATCTTTCATGGTTTTCCATATATGCACAACCCACGGAGTAAAATTTGAAGGATGTAGTGCAACCATCTGGAAATACTCATCAGTCGACACCCATTTCACCTCTGTTACCTCATCAATTTTCAAGGTAAGTTCTGTCGAAGAATCCAACTGTGCTCGGCACACAACGTAGAAGGTAGTATCAAAAAACACAGGGGCTGAGACTTCTTTTACTTCAAGGTTTACTCCGAGCTCTTCAAACACTTCGCGAACCCCGGCCTCCGCGTATGATTCGCCGATATCAACATGACCACCAGAGCAATCCCAAACACCTGGATGGATTTTCGACTCCAGACTTCTTTTTTGCAACAAAAATTCACCTTTTTCGTTTGAGATAAAAATTCGAGTCACTCGGCGAGACCAATTGTTTTCAAAGGCTTCCGAGATAGTCGTTTCACCGATAACTTCATTTTTATCGTTTACTTTGGGAATTGGATTGCTTGCCATACTTTATTCAACAATGGCTCCGAGTTTTAGTCCAAATATGTCTGACGCGGTTTTTACATGCTCTACAACTGACTGTTTAAAGTATGGTGGGTGTGCAGCTTGGATTTTCCCTACAACAAAATACCCTATTGCGAGCATTGCTCCATAATCTGCATCTTCAGGAAGGTCTATATGTAAGCGATTTCTAGGAAGACCATAGTGTTCATTATCTACATCAAAAGATATGAACAGCTCAGTGTCAGAAGATATAACTGTCTTAGCATGTTTCACTTCTTCATCGGTAAAAACTCGGCCGTTAACCTGAGGTCCAAACAATTCATCAAACTTCGTACGCAGCATTGCGCGTGCATGTTCAAACTTTGAAGGAATAATAATTGTGAATGCAGTATAGTCACCTAAATTTTGCGGTAATTTAGGCAATACCTCATTTTGAATAAACTGTTCAATTTGTGATGCACTTTCTCCGGTTTTACCAAGGATTGAACCAAAGTATGTAGAGGTATTATAGGTATACGGTTCACGGTTTTTGGGGAAGACATGTACGCAGCCTTCAGACATACCAGCTGAAGCGGGAGAATTAGGTGTATTAGTAACTAAATGTGTCTCGAGTCCTTTGGCTTGTAAGTCAGCAACCATCGCAATCGCATGCTTACTTCCCGACGCACTAAATACAACTGCCCCATCCAGACCTGTCTCCTTTTCGAGTGTAGCACTATACGAACTTTCGTCTGCAAACACAGCTACCCTGTCAGAGAAAACAATCTGTGCAGTCAAGAATGCATTACCACTTCCTATTACCAGAGGTTTAGAGAAATGGGAAAAATCAATTTTTGGTGGTTGTGTTTCTTCAAAAAGCTCCAGAGCTCCCAAAACCACCACATCTAAATCGGGGATGGATGATTCATCAAATGTGTTTAAGACGTCTCTGTATTTACCCATATAAATTAAATTTGCTTTGTAGCCTTTCCATTTGTTGCTTTTACAATATATTTGTATGCTTCATCTACTGAATCAACAACCTGGAACAGGTCTAAATCTTCCTTACTGATTGTTTTAAATTCCTTCAGAAGCGTTGTGTTAAAGACCTTAATCATAGGGTCCCAAAAATCTTTTCCATAAAGCACAATGGGAATTCGTTCAATTTTCTTAGTCTGAATCAATGTCAACATCTCAAACAGCTCATCGAGTGTGCCAAAGCCTCCCGGGAAATACACGTACACTTCAGACGCAAACGCGAGCATTACCTTGCGTGAAAAGAAGAAGTCAAAATCTAATGAATCTGTTGTATAGGGATTGAGTTTTTGTTCGAATGGCAATTCAATATTTAGACCAATAGACTGGCCACCAACCTTGAATGCGCCTACATTCCCTGCCTCCATAATACCTGGACCTCCACCGGTGATTACGGTGAAATTTTTCTTTGCGAGCTTTGCTGCAAGTTCTTCTGCTTGTTTGTAGTAGGTATCGCCTGGTGAAGTTCGGGCACTTCCGTAGAAGCTCACTGCAAGACCTTGCTTTCGCAACAACTCAAACCCCATCACGAATTCTGACATAATACGAAATACTCGCCATGACTCAACCGCGTCTCCATTCATGTCTAATAGGTCAGTAACTATTCGACAGTTATCAATCTTCTTTTTCTTGGCAGCGACTTTGTCTGCTTTTTTTCGTATTAATTTTCGTGGCATATACGTACATTTTATCATGGAAGAAACTCTAAATACGAAGCTATCCCAAGTTGAGGTGCGTACGGTATACTAAGGTATGATTACTAAAAATATCAAGCGCCTCTCTTTCGCATTTGCAGGTATATTTTATGCATTAAAAAACGATTCGAGCTATCGACAACAGTTTTATGGAATTGGTATTGTTATCGCAATTTTTATTTATTTGTACCAAGATATTACGCAAACAGAGCTATTTTTTCTAGTTTTGGCATATGCACTGATACTTATCACAGAACTACAAAACTCTTCACTTGAAGAAGCACTCGACCATATGCATCCAGAATTACATGACAAAATCGGTCGCAGTAAGGACATGGCTGCAGGTGCAGTGCTCACTGCAGGGTTCATCCTTCTATTTGTTATTATTGCAATTACTTTTTTCTGATCGCATACTCAGAATCTAGTGAGGTAACCTGAAACCTACGACGTCCGACGTCGTAGGTTTTATAGTCTAACTGTACTTTCTTACTGAAGCCACGGGATCTCAAACTGCTCAAACTCTGGAAGGAGTTTTTTATCGTAGAGTAGGCGTGAGGCGACTTCTGCATGGCAGAGTGCTCCAGTCAGTGCATTATGCGGGTCGGGTTCAGCAGGGACACCACAGTATTGCAAAACAGCATTGAGGTCTAGATTTGATCGTTTTCGTTGTGGATCAACGGGTGGTTTGTTCCCTCTTTTTATAATATGCATCCAACACAATGAATGGGTATCAATAGTCCGATACGCAAAATTCCATGCAAGGTGGGCACGTGCGGCTCCTGCACGTAAGAAGTCGCGGTCGAATGAAACGTTTTGTCCTGCGAGCGTACGGTCTGCAGCATGCTGTGACCACTCAATAAATTTTCGTACAGCTTCCTCCTCAGTCTGCTTTGCAGGATCAGTTATTTCTTTTTGAGTAAAACCATTTACTTCAAGCGCACCATCCATCACATGAGCACCTGTCCAAATTTTGCACTCTTCATAAAACCGTTTTTCAGGATTATCAAAATCAATCGCCCCAATAGATACTATTGAGTGTTTTGTATATTCAGTTCCTGAAGCTTCTATATCAAGGATTATCATAAAAATATTGTACCACCATCTCCAGCACGCACTTTGGATGACTATATGTTGACAGATTAAATTATTGTATGTATTGTGCTACTCAGAAATATTTTCAATGAGGGAGGAAACTAATGTTTACTACAAAAGACTGGAAGATGTTCAAGCGTGGTGCGGCGCCCGAAGCTGGCAAATGGGTCGTGAGAGCAATTTTTCTTGTAATAGCACTCATTGTTACGTATTTCCTGATAAGCTATTTCCTTGCTACCCCTGGCCGAGTGATTGGAGGTGTCGCGGAAAGCGTCGGAGGCGCAATTGGTTCCGCATGGGACTACCTTCCCGATTTTATTCCAGGTGCCGATGATGCAAATGCACCTGCTGAAACTCAACCAGCTGCTGAACAAACACCTACGCCGGTAATCGTTTCAGCAGAGCCAAATATCGAAGAGGAAAATTTCACCTGTGGGTGGATCACAAAATTCAACCCATTGTGCGACTAAGCTAAGTCGTAAAAGGTCGGAGCAATTGCTTCGACCTTTATTATTTATGACAATTTTCCTTTGTTATGCACGTATGCAAATGCGGCCCCAAAATAAACGATTACCGTAGAGACATACACCCAAATCAGGAGTGCAAGAATAAGTCCCGCAGCACCAAACAAACCAGGAATTGGTGTAAAGGCAATATATGCGGACACGAGCCACTTAGCAACCAAGAAAAGACAACTTGCTATAAACGCGCCAATAATTCGCGAATGCAACGATGGGCACGTCCTTGGGAGTATCTTATATGCAACGCTAAACAATATTGTGGTCATGCCCAAAAAAATAACAGTTTCGAATGCAAATAATTCCAAAAACGGTACGCTCCCAATGAAATTCAAAACTAACCAGTCAACGGCAAGTAAGCAAATTAAGTAAAGTTCAAATATTCCAATAAATAAAATAGACCGATATGATTTCAGCACCCACCCTGCAAAGCCATGATGCGGAAGACCCCAGATTTGATGGAGTCCACTTGCAAAGGTATTAAAAAAAACAATTATCATTGTAGAGAAGAAAAGAACTCCAAGTAATGGGGCGACAAAACCATGGGCAAGTACCTCAAGGTTCTCTACTGCAGTGTGTAGCAACAGCAGCATATCAGTACCAAGAACACTTCCCCAGCGATCCATACTACTTACCACATATACATTGCCATACAACCAACTACTTATAATTACCGAGAGGAGCAAAAGCGGCACTATGGCAAACAGGGCATAATACGAGACTGCAGCTGCCATATAACTCGCACCCTCGTTGTACCAAAGAAGGGTTGCCAACTTCGTATGTTCCCATAGATTTTTCATATACTCGATAGTAGCACACAGACATCTTGTTTTTGATACAATTGACATATGAATGTGCAGATTGAAGCAGACTGGAAAGCAGTACTCAAAAGTGAGTTAGGTAAGGAGTATTTTACCGAGCTTATAGACGAAGTAAACAGCTTATATTTGAGTGGCGTTGTATACCCATCACAAGAACTTATATTCAATGCGTTTACTTACTGCCCCTTTACTAAAGTAAAGGTGGTCATCCTCGGGCAAGATCCGTATCATGGATTTGGCCAGGCCCATGGATTAGCCTTCTCAGTACCTGATGAAATAAAAATACCCCCATCATTGATGAATATATACAAGGAAATAGGTAATTCTTTGCCACTTTCTGGAAACTTAGTACCTTGGGCAGAGCAAGGGGTTTTATTACTCAACAGTACGCTGACCGTTACAGCTCACCAACCAGGCTCACATCAAAAACTTGGATGGGAAACGTTTACTGATGCAGTCATCAGTAAAGTATCAGACAAGCAAAAACATGTAGTGTTTTTGCTCTGGGGTGCATTCGCACAGAAGAAAGAAGGGCTCATAGACCACACAAAACACCTAGTCCTTACTGCACCACACCCTTCCCCGCTTTCAGCTCACAGAGGCTTTCTTGGGTGTGGCCACTTCCGTAAAGCAAATGAATATCTTGAAAAGCATAAGAGGAGCGCCATAACCTGGTAGAACATTCTCTTTACCTTGTCCTAAAAAGAGCAATTCCCTGCCGGTGTATATCCTGCTGCTTCAGCGTCTTTCTTTGTATTGAAAAATATTTTATTATCTTCGTTCATTTGTTTAGCACCAGGGCATGATAGTAAGTGATACTTTGTCCCTTTTTTGGAAGCAACAAATTTCTGAATCTGTTCACTTTTTAACTCTTGCGTAGCACTAGAAACCGTAGCTACAGCCTCTAACTGCGTATAGGTAACAGAAGGAATTACAGCAGGGACGGCAGGCTGCACAGAATATCGACCCAGTGCAAACGAAAGTAATGAAACAAGAATAATAAGACAGGTATAGAAATATACGTCTATTGCAATTAAGCGCTTGAAATTATTGTACATATCTTGTATACTTGCCCCCGTTATTAACCCGATTATACCTTATATAGTATGTCAACAAAGAAAGCCGGCGGAACAGCCAAGAACCTGCGCGATTCGCAGCCAAAATATCTAGGTCTCAAAAGCGCTGATGGGCAGTCTGTAAAGACCGGTCAAATCATCGTTCGACAACGAGGTACAAAGATCGAGGCAGGTAAGAACGTTAAAGTTGGAAAGGATCACACTCTCTACGCTGCATGTGAAGGAAAAGTTGCCTTCAAGAGCATCCGAAAAGTACGATTCAATGGTCATAAAGTGACCAAGAAAGCGGTAGACGTTGTAACTGCATAGTTACTCCATAATATAAACCAATGCACGAGTGCATTGGTTTATATTATACTTGAGGAATTTTAGTGATTGAGAGAAACAAAAAGACCATCAGGTTTTAGCTGTTGGTCTTTTTAATTTCTCAATTATCCTTCTCTCCGAATAGTGAGTGATTCAATTACCACAGGCTCAACAGGAAGATCTCCAGGTCCTGTCTGTACGGTAGAGATAACATCTACAATATCCATACCTTCTGATACACGTCCGAATACGGGGTGCTTAGAAGTAAAGGGTGGTTTGTCGAAATCAAGGTTTGTATTGTCTACCGTGTTAATGAAAAACTGACTTCCTCCAGAGTTAGGTTGCCCAGTATTAGCCATTGAGATAGTACCTCGTAGGTTGGTGAGTGCTTCACCTTCTACAAACTCATCTTGGATTGTGTATCCAGGTCCTCCTTGGCCATAAATTGAAGTATCTGCGCCTTTAGAGTTTGAGTCTCCACCTTGGATCATAAACCCATCGATAATTCGATGGAACTTAGTTCCGTCATAATACCCCTCTTCTGCAAGTTTAATAAAGTTTCCTGTTGTAACAGGCATCTGATCTTCAAAAAGTTCCATCTCTACAACACCTTTACTGGTGTTAAATACTGCAATAGGATTCATAACATTTGTGATAGCTAATTGTTCAACTTCTTCAAGCACCTCTGGTGCCAATGGAGCATCAAGCTCAAGTGGAGTACCTTCTTCAGAAAGCAGGAGCTGCGGCGCTCCAGCTTTCTGATTTGTAATGTACAACAATCCTGCCATCAACAACGCAGAACCAGCTAGTACCGCCACAATTTGTTTAATGTTTGCCATGCTTGATATTATTTAACGACTACTGAAACTTCGATACTAACGGTAGCTGATCCAGAAACGAGTTCAATAGCATGTGTACCAATTTCTTTAATCGGCGTTTTGATAACCACCTGTGATACCGGGATATCTTGATTTGTTTTTTCCTTAATTGCCTCTGCAATTGTATCAGCCTTTAACGCTTGAAACATTCGCCCTTCTTCACTTGCTTCTACAGCTATTTCGAGTGCGACACCCTTAATTGCTTCTACCGCAGCAGCGAAGGACTCATCCCCAGCAGCGCGGTCAGACGCAGTTTTTGCAGACTGAGCTTCGATTGCTTTTACATTTTCGGGAGTTGCAGGCTTTGCCATTCCTTGGGGAATAAGTTTATTCATCCCATAGCCACTGGGAACTTCAACGATATCAAATCGGCGACCGATTTTAGCAACATCCTGTAGCAGTATTACTTTCATGATTTCTTTATATCTTTATTAATTAACGTTGCGGTACTATAGCATTTTTGCTCATTTACTTCTACATATAGTGTGTTACATTTGACGTCTGTCGTTCTTATTGTACAAATCATATCGGGAGTACCAACATGGTCGAACCACGCGCCGCGCTCTTCATAAGAGAACAAAATTCAGATGCACACAACGTCAAAGTTGTTCCTGCACAGAGCTGGGGAAAAACCTACAGTTATATTGCTAGAGAACTCTCGTACTTGATCACCATCCGCTTTAATAAGCATGGTGGATCATATTGTTGGATTCGTAAAGCATCAGCGTAGAATATATAAGTTTACTCAGCATACACATAAAAAAACGGCATCCGACAGATGCCGTTTTATCTTGTACTGAAAAATAAATATGATATGGTAGCCATAGATAGCCAAACCATAAGGAGAAAAAGATGGGCAGACTACTTCCTCAAGTTGCAAAAGAAAATCTACGTATAGCGACACTTGCTATCAATGCACAACACCCAGGTGCTACAGATATTCATCACACCAAAAGGAACCTGCGAGCGCTTCGGTGGAGAATGATAAATTTTATGCACAAGGGAAAAGAAGGGATGTGTATACTCTCGCTCGATGATGACAGGTGCGTGATAGACTGGCCCATTCCCACAATGGGCATCTTCCCTCCTACTTTTATTCCACCATATGAAAAAAAATCTTAGGGACAGAATGACCTCAAACGACAAAAAATGGCGTGCCTCCAAGGCACGCCATTTCTATTTTACTGTACAAGTAAATCCTCTTCTTCCTCTTGACCAACAGTCTTATCTCCGTTAATCCAGCGTATTGCTGCATCGAGCTGTGGGTCTTCTTCTGCAATTATCTGTTCTGGTGTTCGCTCAATTTCAATATCTGGCTTCAGGCCATCAGAAGAAATAGAGGTACCATCGGGAGTAAACCAGCGGGCGATGGTCACTTTAAGCGATGCTCCAGTAGGAAGGTCTACCAGCTCCTGTACTGACCCCTTACCAAACGTTGTCTTACCAATCAGTGTAGCCACACTATGTTGTGACAATGCTCCAGCAAGAATTTCTGATGCTGATGCAGACCCTCCATCAATCAATACCACCACCTCTTCTGGCTCGAAACCGCGCAACTTCTTTCCTTGTGATCTATAAATCTCTTCTGTTGAACCATCTCCAAAGTTTTCCCGAACTATCACCTCTCCTGCGGGCAAGAAAAATGATGCTATCGCAACTGCGCTCTGCAAGAATCCACCAGGGTTACCCCGTAAATCAAGCACTAGCTTACTCGCCCCACTTCTGGTATACCCACGAAGTGCCTCTTCCATCTTGAGTTCCGCAATTGCATTAAAGCTATATAAGGAAATAATAAACACATCATCGCGTAATTCAGTTTCAACGGTAGGAATAGTGATAGTGTCGCGAACAACAGGAATCTTCAAAAGTTCAGTTGCCCCCACACGGTACATGGTCAAAATCACTTCAGTCCCCTTCTCACCTCGAATCAAGCGCACTGCTTCATCAAGCCCCATATCTTCAGTTGAAACTCCATCAATCTCAACAAGAACGTCTGCAGCTACAATACCAGCAGCTTCCGCAGGAGTATTCGGTAGCGGTGCGATAATTGTAATTACTTCATTACGTATCCCTACTTCCATCCCCACACCTCCAAAGTTGCCTGAGATTGTTTCATCAAACTCAGCAGCATCGGTGGGTGGCAAGAATACTGTGTACGGATCGTCATAACTTCGAACCATCCCTGAAATAGCGCCTTCTATCAACTCTTCGGTCGACACATCGTTTGTAGATGATGATGAAACAAATTTTTCTTCCATCAAGCTCCATACACGCCAGAATTCTGTGAGGTCAACCTCTTCATCAGGCACCGGGGTTCGTGCGAACAGAGAAAATATGCCTGCCTCCATTCGAACCTGATGTGTATCATTGGTTCCGATTTGCAAACCCGAGAAAAAAGCAGCAGCAGCCAGCAGTAACGCTAAGCCGACACCTAAGAAATTCCTAGAACCTGATTGTTTTGGTTGCGTATCCGCTACGGAAACTTCTGTGTCTGTATGGTCATTCATGATCGTTATTATTGCACATTTATAATACTTCGCAAAAAGACAACGTGCTAGAATATATGCAGTATATAGTTTCTATGATTGAACGATACGAACACAAAAAAATTACCTGGTTGGATGTTGCAAATCCAACTGCAGAAGAAATTCGTGAAATTACCCAAGAAGCAGGCATTCCACCTGAATTCACGAGTGATTTAACTGTAATGGTCCCTCACAGCGAAACCTTTTATAAAAAAGGGGGTCTTAAAATCACCCTTGATTTTCCCATCGTACGGCGTACAGATATCAAGCATCCCCACGAAATAAAATTTATTGTTACCAAAAATCACCTGATCACGATTCGATTTGAAGAAATTGAAGCAGTGCATCGATTTAGCAAAGAATTTGAAGTTCGATGTATGCTTAAGAACGGAAAAGGTATGACCAGTATCAATCTTTTTTTTGTGATGCTCAGCTATATCTATGACGCTGTCTATTTAAAGCTCGATTATCTCGAATCAAAGATGAAAGATGTGGAAGAAGAGATATTCAACGAGCACGAACGTGAAATGGTTTTTGAGATTTCAGCCATCAGTCGAAAACTAATCGGTTTCCGACAAACTATGGAATCCCATGAAAATGCTTTAGTCCGATTACGTACGGGGATAGGTGTTGCCTTTGGAAAAACCTATGAAAAACATGTTGACGTTCTCGAGCATCATTACCGAAATCTTACTCGACATGTATATGCCTTGTCACACACTTTAGATGACCTTCGGGACACCAACATGGCTCTACTTTCTACAAAACAAAATGAAACAATGAAGATTTTTACGATTCTTGCTTTTATCACCTTCCCGCTTACACTCTTTACCTCAATGTTTGGAATGAATACTGCCACTACACCAATCGTTGGTCGTGAAGGAGATTTTTGGATTATTCTTGGGGTTATGGCGGTAGTGTCAGTTTTCTTCTTTGGCTTTTTTAAATATAAGAAGTGGATTTGAACTGCCTCGAGGCAGTTCAAATCTAATCCTCACGTAGTGAGGAAACCTAATATGAGCGGAACGAAACAGGGTTAGGTAGGTCGAATTTTTTATAACTACCGTGCCCAGTGTGCAGTTTATATTTAGCATTGCTTTTGTTTTACCCAATGTATCTTTTTTTTGGTACACTAAACGCACTATGTTTAAACTCTTTACCTCAAAATCAGACAGTGCCCGCTTCCCTGCTTTCACATTATTTAATAGTGAAACAATGGAGCAAGAAACATTTGAGCCACTTTCAAAAAATGATGTTCGTGTGTATTCATGCGGTCCAACAGTGTACGACTACGCCCACATTGGGAACCTTCGTGCATACATATTTTCTGACACATTAAAACGAGCACTTCTCTATAATGGCTACAATGTAAACCACACTATCAACTACACAGACTTTGGACACCTCACTTCGGATGCAGACACGGGTGACGACAAAATGATGAAAGGTCTGCGACGTGAAAACATGGAAGTTTCACTCGAGTCAATGCGTTTCCTATCTGATAAATACATTGAGGCTTTTAGTACAGATATTGAATCACTAAATATTCTCCCTCCTACACAGTTTGCTCGAGCAAGCGACTATGTCACCGAACAAATTGCATTAATAAAAACACTGGAAGAAAAAGGATATACCTACACTACTTCTGACGGAGTATATTTTGACATTTCCAAGTTCCCCTCTTATGGCCGCCTTGGCAATATAAACGTGCAAGAACTTAAAAGTGGCGCACGTGTGGAAAAAAACTCTGAAAAGAAAAACCCTGCTGACTTTGCAGTCTGGAAGAATGGTGAACTTGGATGGGATAGTACGTGGGGCAAAGGATTCCCTGGATGGCATATCGAGTGTTCAGCAATGGCATTTGCAACCTTAGGTAAACAAATCGATATACATACCGGAGGCGTCGACAATATGCCTACTCATCACAATGGTGAAATCGCACAATGTGAAAGTGCAACGGGTAAACAATTCTCAAAATATTGGATGCATAGTGAACATATTCAAATCAATGAGACAAAAATTGGAAAGTCAGAAGGAAACGGAATCATACTCCAAGATCTTATAGATAAAGGTTTTACAGGCTCTGACTATCGGTACTGGTTACTACAAAGTCATTACCGCACAAAGGTAAACTTCAGTTATGAGGCGCTCGAAGCCTCTAAGCAAGCACTCACACGCCTCAAGCGCCTCATGTTTGAGCAGTATAAAGACGCAAAGGGTAAGCTCGATGAAAAAAGGCAACTTGAGCTCGTGGCTGCAGTCAACAACGACCTCGATACCCCAAAAGTAATCGCACTACTCCATGAATATATAAAAGACGATTCACTCACTGACGGTGAGAAGAAAGCGTTAATGCTTGAAGCGGACGCATTACTCGGACTGAATCTTTCAATCGATTCTGACGAAGGTCTCCGAGCCCTTGGACATATTGCCCCAAATTCCCTTCCCGAAGATATTCAAGATTTAATCGACCAACGTGAAGCAGCCCGTATCGCACGCAACTGGGCAGAAGCAGACCGACTACGTGACGCAATCGGACTCAAGGGCTACACACTAGAAGATTCATCAGAAGGCCCGAAGATTACAAAGCAATAGAAAAAGCCAGTGTTACTACACTGGCTTTATTGCTTTATATCTGAAGGGTTTCATTCCTCAGATTCCACGCATCTACACAACGTTTGCGATGCATGCAAGTGAAGAGTGCCACAAACCCCGCCATTGAAGTAGCTGCTGCAAAGATACTGGTAAACGTTATACCTCGTGGATTTTCTAGAAAATCCACGAGAAGCCCCATGAACCCAAGTATCAACGCCCAGTACAACATTGTATCCGTCACCCAAGATGTGAGCCTAACTGGTAACAAAAAAGTAGGTTGACGGAACCGAAGTAATCCAACACCCATTCCAGGGACCAATGCCAACCATAGGGAAATATTGAAGAAATCAGGAATGACAGGCATGGCAAGCATTGTCGCAAACAGACCCCATCCAACTGTAGACTTAAGACGTTCCATACTACACCTCTTTCCAATAAGATCTTTCTTGCCCACTATACACATGTTTTGTGACATTTTCCACAGGGACGGTCAACCTATAGTTCGTGATACAATGCTGTCTACATTATGACTGACGTACCACAACTAAACAGAAGCTTACGGAAACCTCCTCAAAATGTTGAGGCGGAAAAGGCGCTTATTGGTGCGATCATGCTCAAACCGGACGTGATGCATGACATATCGGTCACCATCTACCCCGAAAGTTTTTATGCCGATAAACACCGACAGATTTACCAATCCATCATCACTATTTTTACAAAGGGTGACCCTATTGACCTTCTTTCTGTTACAACCAAGCTTAAAGCTGAGAATCAACTAGATCGTGTGGGAGGTGCGACCTATATCAATGAATTAGTAGACACCGTACCTGCTGCCGGTAATGCACAGTACTACGCTGACCTCGTGCAAAGTAAGGCAATCTTACGTGGACTTATTCATGCTGCAGACGAGATTGCAGAAATGAGTTATCTCGATCCTGAAAACATCGACGAGACACTCGATCAAGCAGAGAAAAAAGTATACGGTGTCACCAACTCAAGTGCATCAGGAAAATTCAAGACAATCGGAAGTTCACTTAGTGAAGCATGGGAACGATTTGAATACCTTAGTGCGAACCAAGACGAGAAACGTGGAGTACCTACCGGCTTTCATGCACTCGATAACGTTCTAGCTGGTTTCCAGAAGTCTGACCTCATTATTCTCGCTGCGCGTCCATCTATGGGTAAAACAACCTTTGCGTTAGACCTTGCACGTAATGCTGCACTCGATCACGGTGCGTCGGTCGGAATCTTTTCTTTAGAGATGAGTGACCAGCAGTTGGTTGACCGTATGCTTGCTGCTGATGCGGGAGTAGACTCATGGAAACTCCGTACTGGTAAGCTCAGCACTGACGCAGAGTTTAATGCAGTACAGGCATCCATGGCCCGACTTTCAGATGCAAAGATTCATATTGATGACCAACCAGGAACCAACATTCTTAAGATGCGTTCTGCAGCTCGACGCCTCAAGAATGAGCATGGTCTCGATCTTCTCATTGTTGACTACCTACAGCTCATGAACCCAACTAGTGCCAAAGCAAGTGACTCAATGACGCAGCAAGTGACAGAGATTTCTCGTTCATTAAAGCTTCTTGCTCGTGAGCTTGATGTACCGGTACTAGCACTTTCACAGCTGTCTCGTGCCGTTGAACAACGTGGTGGTAAGCCACGTCTTTCTGACCTTCGTGACTCTGGTTCAATTGAGCAGGATGCCGATGTGGTTATGTTCATTCACCGTGAAGATAAGGCCAACCGCGATGTTGAGTCAGACCGACCAAACATTGCAGAAATCATGGTTGAAAAGCACCGTAATGGACCGGTAGGAATGGCTGAACTTTACTTCGATGGTCAGCATGTGCGTTTCTTGAATCTCGACACACACCATGCTGGAGCTGCAGCAAACCATTCGTCAGCTGCAGATGATGACTTCTAACAGAGACTATGACAAATTTAGACAAACTCATTAAACATTTTGAAAACTTCCCGGGTATAGGAGGCCGACAAGCGCGCCGGTTTGCATTCCATATCCTGACACTTCCTGAGAATGATACACATGAAATCGCTGAGCTCATTACAAATCTGCAATCATCAGTTATTGAGTGTGCACGATGCCATCGCTTCTTTTCTTCTAATGGCGGGACTTCCACGATGTGTTCAATCTGTACTGATGTAAACCGAGACCGAATGAAACTTATGGTCGTAGAAAGAGACACTGACATACAATCAATTGAACGCTCACGTACCTATGACGGCCTCTACTTTGTCTTAGGAGGCACGATTCCCCTACTTGAGTCCAAAGAGTCCAATAAGCTCCGAGGAGGCGCCTTAAAGGCTACTGTTGACACACAACTGACTGAACATCTCAAAGAAATCATTCTTGCCTTTTCTGTTAATCCTGACGGCGAGAATACTTCACGCTATGTGGAGACGCTCCTGAAAGACCATATCATTGAACACTCGCTAAAAGTCACTCAGCTTGGGCGCGGCCTCTCAACAGGAAGTGAGTTGGAGTATGCAGACCCAGAAACACTCAAAAATGCTTTAAGGAATAGAGCATAAATAAAAAACTCCCTTTCGGGAGTTTTTTATTTATAAAATGCCTATGCAATTTTATCGATCTTTACTCGAGAGTATTTTTGTCGATGACCAAGTTTTCGGTCTCGGTTACTTTTCGCTTTGTATCGAAGGATAGAAATTTTCTTTGCCTTCTTCAGTTCCATGTATGTTGCGGTTACTTTTGCACCATCCACGTATGGAGCTCCAACTTTACTGTCAGTCATGAGCACTTTGTCGAACTCAATTTTAGCTCCCTCTTCGTGCTCACCAAGAAGTTCTACATCAATAATGTCACCTACGGAAACAATGTATTGTTTACCGCCTGTTTCAATTACTGAGAAGTTTTCTGTTTTTACTGCTTCTGTTGTCATAATGCGCGATATAGTACTAGAAAACATTGCTTTATGCAACTATTTTTGTATAGTAGGCCTAGATGAAAATTCTAAGGAGCATGTCACCATGCGTTACTTTGATAAAGAGAAATTTACGTTCACAGGCATATCAGGAGTCACCCAAACGAAAATATACAAAGATGTGACAAGAGGTCCATTCTGGAATCGAAGGGTTGAAAAAATACATCTACGTACTGAAAAGGGATCTGACTTCAAATACAACGCTGCGTATGATGGAATTCCTAAAAAAGAGGACTGTTATAAATACCGTGAGAAGTTCACAGGAACATTCCCTCTTGTTTCTTCACATTACTACACATGTGAAGAAAAATATTCTCAAAGGAACCCCCTTGCGTATGTCTTGCTAAGTTTTGAAGAGCTATCTGCTGTTGAAATTCCAGCAATATGTATCGAGTACAAAATCGATACTGATGTCGACATACCTATGGCGGATATTTCTTTCCATGTCTTCGAAGATGGCACACAAGGGTGGATAGAAGTAGTGCTTCGCTTTGCTTCACAGGAACAGATTCAACGGTACACCACCTGTCTAGAGCCTGGTGAGTCTATAGTAATAGCCAAGTTAAAAAAGTGACACAATAGAAACCGCTGTCTTCCTGACTGCGGTTTTTCTTACTCCTGAAATTTCTGTGGCTTATCGACTGCAAGCGCATTTATCCCAACAGAATCACCAGTAATCCTGGTCACATCCTTATCTATTTTATTAAGTTCTTTATACCCTGCGTTATAGTGATTTACAGTTGTAGACAAAGTATTTCCCAATTTTTGGTAGAAGTCTTCATACTTTGCAATGTGCCCACTAAGTTTCTCAACATTCTTGATGATATCCTGAGCCTTTTCTTCAATCTCAAGCGCTTTAAGTCCCTGTAAGACTGTCTGGAGATACGCCAAAAAAGACGTTGGTGAAACAATGATCACCTTATGCTTCCCCGCTGCCCGTTGGATGAGATTATCCTCACCAGCTCCAACCTTGTTTGAAAGCAAATCATAATAAATTCCCTCATGGGGGATAAACATAAACGCGAAGTCAGTGGTTTTTTCGGTCGGTCGGATGTATTTAGAAGTTTCTGCAATACGCAGTTTCAGATCGTTAATAAACGCCTTTTCATGAATAGCTCGATCTGCAGGTTCTTTCGCTTCAACGAGTCGATTGTAGTTTTCAAGCGAAAACTTGGAGTCAATGGGAATCACTTTTCCTTTTACAAACACCGCAGCGTCAACAATTTCACCATCTTCAAAGGCATACTGCATCTGAAAACTGCCTGGTGGAAGTACATTTTGTAGTACCGTCTCAAGATAATACTCACCGAGGATCCCTCGTTGTTTTGGGTTTTTCAAAATATCTTGCAACTCCTTAAGTTGTTCAGCAACGCCAAACACTTGTTTTGAGCTCTCTCCTACTTCAGAAACACCTTTCACCACATTCCGTAGCTGTTCATTCATCTCTTTATTAATTTCCTGCATCATCTCGCGACTCTCACGAAACTGCACACGACTTCCCTCTTGAAGCGATTTATTGCTCTCATTAAGTCGCACATCCATAGTGCGCGTAAGTTCCTGCATCTGTTGCTGCATAAGCAACATGCTTTTGCTGTCATCCTTAACTTCTTCTTTCTTAAAAAATGAGTTGTACACTAATATAGCTAACACTGCGACGAGGAGCAGGAGCACAGCGATCTGAATTATTTCCATAGTGCGTATATTTTAACATGGCTCAACAAAAGCGAGACGGGAACAAATTATCAAAACACCTTGTATAAAAACTAATCCTTATTTTCAAAGAAAAGGAACTTACCTATTTCAATAATAAGCAGTGAACCAATACCCGCAGCAATGACGAGCCCAATCAATTCCAGTGGCAATGGTGTATACGAAAGCAGGTACTGGAAAAACGGTATTGTCAGCACCAGAGCAAGCATAGCTACACTAAACAGGAATGACCCAATAAAAAACATGTTGGTATGCAAAGGGATCTTCCAAACAGGAACCGTAAGTGATCGAAACGCAAATGAGAGAAATAGGGAGTCTACCGAAACTGCCAAGAACATAACACTACGGATCTCATCTAAAGGTATTCCCAAGTGCTTTACATATAAATACAGAGCAACCGTAATCATACTCAGAACAGTTACCACAAAAGCAATAAACGCAATCATCCCTCTAGAAAGGAGACCTTCCTCGTGAATGTCTCGAGGCTTACGCTTCATGCTGTTTTTATCACTTTTATCAAAGGCAAACGCAACACTCATCAAGCCCTCTTCCATCATGTTTGCCCAAAGAATCTGAGCAGGGAGAATTGGAGCGGCTGAAGAAGTGAGTAATGCCGTTGCAAAAAGGGCCACTTCAGTCAAACTTGTTGAGAGTAGATATCCAACGATTTTCCGTAAATTGCCAATAATACGTCTTCCTTCCTCAATCGCTGAATAAATAGTTTCAAAACTATCGTTAACCAACACTAAGTCTGACGCCTCTTTGGCAACCTCAGTACCTGAACCGATAGCAATACCAATGTTCGCACGACGTAACGCAGGAGCATCATTAATACCATCACCTGTCATAGCAACGATCTCCCCTTTCTTTTGGAGAACCATAGCAATTCGCATCTTCTGATTTGGTAATACACGAGCAAAGACACTCACTTCTTCTAGAGCAACAAGCAACTCCTCATCAGACAATGAAACAATATCATCTCCGGTAAGAGCTACGTCGTTCTCTCCTGCAATACCCACCTCCTGCGCGATAGCAAGTGCTGTCTGTGGGTTATCACCTGTAATCAAGACAACACGTGCTCCTGCTGACTGAACCCCTGCAATTGCCTTTGATACACCCTTCCTCACAGGATCGTCAATAATCAAAACTCCTGCAAGTACCAGGTTATCTAAAAGAGCAGGGTCAGCTTCAGGAATATCATCATACGTAACTTTTTTGTATCCAACGGCTATCAACCGTTTCCCTTCAAGAGTAAATTTATTAATTGCTTGAGAGATGTGCAGCCGCGCTTCATCACTCAAAACTTCTTCTTCCCCACCACCTCGCAAAATGGTATGTGCTTTTTTGAGTAGGTATTCCGGAGCTCCGTTTACACACAACCTAAAAGTATCTCCTTCTTCAGCTAAACCAGCGGCGTATCGGTTCTCAGAGGTAAATGATAAATAATCAATGCGGTCTGAACGAAGGCTGTCAACGTTCTCAGAAATGCCAATGCTTGCAGCAGCTTCAAGTACAGCAACCTCGACAGAGTCTCCATGAACAACACTTCTGTCAAATTTTTCTTCTGTATAGGCGTCAGCTGCAGTAAGTGATACATCCAAAAGTGTCTGAACTTGTTGAAAATCAGCAAAGTCTTCAGACGGGACTAGCTGCCCATCCTCAACAAGTACATCAGTGACCGACATAATAGCTTGTGTAAGTGTCCCTGTTTTGTCTGTTAACACGTAGGTGGTTGATCCAAGTGTCTCAGCGGCAAGTAAATTTCGTACTAAACCGCCTTTTTTGAGTAATGCGTCCATACCTACAGCAAGTACGATAGTAACTGCAGCCGGAAGACCTTCAGGGATCGAAGCGACCGCAATAGCGATAGACATCAAGAGCATTTCATGGAGCGTGTGATTTTGAATAAGGCCAATAACAAAGATGCAAGAAACCAAAGTTCCGACAATATATAGCATGATTCGAGAGAGCCGTTTCATCTCATTTTGCAAAGGTGTGTCCACCTCCTCAACCTCTCGAACACTTTTGGCCAATTGTCCAACTGCAGTCTGATCACCAACGGCAGTAACGACTCCCATCGCATATCCTTCAGATACAAATGTCCCCATCCATGTCATTGAGGACTGTTCTGCAAAAGGTGTGCCCACAGCAACAGCTTCGACCGATTTCTTAACCGCCAACCACTCCCCGGTAAGCGTGGCTTCATTGACTGTTAACTGCTTAGAGCGCAACAAGCGAAGATCAGCAGGTATTTGAATACCTGCTTGCAGGACCACAAGATCACCCAACACTAACTCCGACGCATTAATTTGATGCTTTTTACCTTCTCGCATCACCGTGGCGACCGTAACTTGTGATTTAGACAGCTTTTCAAATGCACGTGAAGCTTTTCCTTCTTGTAAAACACCCACAACGACAGCAACGAGTAGCGCAAGCGCAATAACTGCTGCATCAATGTACTCACCCAGTGCACCAGTAAGCGCGAATGCGAGAAGAAGCACAAAGACAATAGGGCTAGTAAGTTGCTCAAAAATTCTCGAAAATAGTGTTTCTTCTTTGGCTTGAGTAAATAGATTTGAGCCAGATTCTTTCTGACGTTTCCGAACCTCACTTTCAGTCAGACCATCTTCTGTCGATCCAAGCACGGTAACAACCTCACGATAATCATGAGCATGGTACGCATACGTTTTTTCCTGCACATCTTTATGATGCACAATTTGTAACAATGGCCCCTCAGAAGAACGTGACATATACTATAAGTATACCCCTGCGCAGAGTGCCCATGTGGAGCTAGAAAACAATACTGTGTATAGATTCATGCACTTCAAATACAAAAAGACTAATGCTACTATACAGAAACTAATTAATTTAAATTTATGGCACTACACGAAGACATCAAGACATCCCTAAAAGATGCAATGAAAGCAAAGGACCAGGTAAAACTCCGGACTGTCCGCAGTCTGCTCACTGCATTTATGAATGAAATGGTCGCTACGGGGCGTACTCCACAAGACTCTCTTGCCGACGAGGAGGTTCTTGCAGTTATCAAGCGATCTGCAAAACAGCGGAAAGAATCAATTACGCAGTACGAAGCAGCAGCACGTCCTGAACTTGCAGCACCTGAAAAAGAAGAACTCGTAGTACTTGAGTCATACCTTCCCCAAACAATGTCACAAGATGAAATCCGACCAATTGCTGAAGCCAAGAAAGCAGAACTTGGTATTGATGACAAGGCAAAGATGGGTATGCTTATGGGCGCAATCATCAAAGAAACTGGTGGGCAAGCTGATGGCGCTGATATAAAAGCAGTGGTAGAATCACTTTTTGAATAATATGGGATTTGAAAACTGGAAAAAAAAGCCCGACGCAGTCCGTAATGCAGCACTCGATGGTGACAAAGAACATCTCTCAGCAATGGGTAAAAAAGGTGCAGAAGCAGCCCATGCAAAACAAGAATTAAATGAAGACATTGCTGAAGTGAAGGAAGCACGACTGCAAGAATTACAGCAAGAAGAAACAAATACAAAAATAGAAGAAGCGAACGAACACATTATTGACCCCGATGGAAACGACCTTGATTACTCTGATGAAAATTAAAACAACTCCTGTACAAACTGTACAGGAGTTATTTTTTGTTGTATAAAGGTGGAGGAAAATATCACCCGGGAGAGGACCTCTAATGCTTACAGACATTCAACGGCTTGAAATTGCTTGTGTACTTGTACGTCAAGAACGTCAGGCACAAGTGATCGAAGATGAAAGAACCCAAGTTGCTATACATGGAATCACTTTGAACAAGTTGCTAGATGCACAGAAAGCAGTATCTGCAATATATTGTTCTCGAAAGAATGACGGGAAAGATCCAAATTTCGAAGAAATTCTTGAAGATTCAATTGTCGCAAAATTTTCTTCAGAGGATGCACGCACTATCGCCAAACACGTTCTTGGCCATATCTTCTCCTGGAGAAGGAACCATTGCTTGTCTCCTGAAGCAAACATAGTTGCGAAAGAACGGGGAATGCTTCTGTTGTAGATAAAGGCGAGTCATTGACTCGCCTTTTCTTTACAATTACATGATTCGTGATTTAATATCTCCGAGCACTCATGCTCAGAAAACGAGGTAAAAATGCAGGACGTCCAGCTTTCAGGAGCCGCAGGAGAAACACCGGATTTTACAATCGGTTTTCCTTCCGGCACAGACCCTGATGCAATTCTAAATGTTGCGCAAACAATGCGTCAATACGCCAACGTCGCAGGTATCGCACAGATTGGCTCAGCTGAAGAACCTATCATCAGGTGCACACTGACTGAGGAACATCTGTACGACCGCAACAAGGTTGCACAGCTACTCTTTGATCAAGGCTTTCAGGCGCAAGAAATGCCACCATCACAAAAGTAAAGCTAATGCTTTAGAAACCTCCCCGGACCACTGGCCCGGGGAGAATTTTTATTCTCCATGTATTTACATTGTGTATATATGTGGTTTAATACTACTGGTTAAAGTTCATTGTGTTTGACCAACACACAAAAAAACTGAGGTTAAAAATGACTACATCGAGCAAAATTATTTCTGGCTGGTTGCTGAAAAAACGCGACTACACCAAAAACACACAGTCCGACATCCAAAAAATTCAACGGGTTTTTGGACAACGCCTACGCATCAGGCTTGAACCAGGTGAAGGACTCATGATTTCCGCAAAAGATGCGAGCGACCAATCTAAATTGGATGCTCTCATGATCCACAATTCAGCCATGTGGAAAGAACCAACTCGTGTGAATACATGACGCGAAGGAAGATTGATCTAGACTTCCATCTGACAGATGAAGAAAAGGATCTATTCCCCATGCACATGCCCAATGTCGATAAAACATATGCGAAAGCAAAATTGTTTTGCGACCGGATGTATTCGTTTGGAATCATTGCTAAGATTCACAGGCGAAAGCGACATAAACATAAAGTGTATGACGTTATCCTTTTTTTGGATAATGAACAACACACATGAGGCATGCAGGCTTCAGAAAAAATCGAGCTCCCGACGTGTACACGTCGGGGGTTTTCTATTATTCCAATATATGTTTTTATGGTTACAGAGCACACTATGAGCGAGAGGTATAAAAATGGCCAAAGATAGCGAAACCCCTACTTACGGCACTGGCGCTGACATCAAAACTTGTGAAATATTTCCCACAGCAAGATTCCCAAGTGTCATGCACTATGAAGACATCAGAAAAATTGTTGACATACTTAACAGTGACCCATCTGTAGTTGCACATGCTCGCCAGAGAATAGACTCGGATCTGCCCTGGTTAATCGATATAAGTACACAAGGCTGATGAAGAAATGTGACAGTAAACCCCACATCGACTGGTGTGGGGTTTTTTATGTGTCATATATCTATCAACTGTGCATTTTCTACTGTAAACTCCCCCACTTTCGTTCTACGCAAAGCTTGAAGCGTTGCAGGGTACCCAAGACGCCTACCTAATTCTTCTCCAAGCGAACGTACATACACACCACTTGCCACCGCAAAGCGTACGGTCACCACAACTCGCTTAGACTGAGACTCTTCACCTTCAAGACTTTCTCCTGCCTGACTATCGCGGTTAACCGCGATAGTCTCTGTATTTAAAATTTCTGCTTCATATACAGTCATATCACGACAGGGTACATCGGTAACCATTTCACCTTTCTTTTCTGCTTCGCGTGCGCGTTTGTACATTGGCTTTCCTTCTTTTTTAATAGCACTGTACGCTGAGACTGGCAAGCGATGAGTCCCTACCAGTGACGCAATTGCTTTAGCTATAGCATCCTGTGGAATACCATCCACTTCCTTACTCTCAATCACTTCCCCTTCTAGGTCGCCGGTAGTTCTCTTTTCGCCAATACGAACCTCTGCAATGTATTCCTTATCGAGCTTGATAAGTTCAGCGAGTTTTTTAGTACCTTTGCCTACGCCAATTATCATAAGGCCCGAGGCTAGCGGGTCCAAGGTACCCGCATGCCCCACCTTAAGACGAACCCATGGAGTAGCGATCTTCTTTGTTGCTTCCCTCTCTCCCTCGGTCAATGTACCACCCAGTACATTTCCTTCAGTCGTATCAGTCACTCCTAAAATCTCATCTACCCCATGAACATGCTTAACTCCGTGGGTTCGTCGTGACTCAACATCCGTTTTATATTTTTGAGGTTTTGGGTTGAGTTTCCTGCGCACCTTATACACCACATCAAACGATGTAATGCCAACAGGTTTATCTATGAGGAGTATTTCGGGAAAATCCATTTGATGCAATATACCACATCAATAAAAAAGAACTATCGCAGTTACTTACGATAGTTCTTTGAATATTTCTAAAACTTAAATAAAATTCACAAGTTTAATTATGAAGAAAGAGAAGAATAAAAGCATCATCATCCCTTCCCATCGCATGATTTGTTTTGCCAAACCGTTAACGAAGAAGATGAGTGACGCTGCAAGCAAGATCTGTAGACCAAGTTCCATTACTACTGCATCAGCAAACAAAGGTGTAATAAGCCCAGGGATGCCGACTACCACCAACATGTTAAATGCATTTGATCCAAAGATATTACCAATTGCGAGTTCTGATTCACCAGTCTTAATAGCCTGTAGAGATACAAAAAGCTCAGGCAACGAAGTTCCGAGTGCAATTGCTCCAATAGAAATCAGTCCGATTGGTACTGCCATTGACGTCGCAATATTGACAACCATTCCTACCGTGTAGTGTGCCCCAACAAGTACCGCAATGACTCCTACAAGAATAAACGCTAATGATTTCGCCTCCAGACGAGCTCGTCCGCCATTTTTTCTTGTAAGTTCAATAGAATCTTCTTGTCGTGCCTCAACGAAGAGGTACCACATGTACGCGCAGAACGTTCCAAGCAACAGCATTGCCTCAAGGCGGTCAACATGTCCATCCCAGATTACTGCCAGAAAGTGAGTGGTCGCAATAAAGAAAATCGGAAGCTCTGTCTTAATCAAATCACGCTTGATCACCACCCGTCCTCCAACTGCTGCCAAAATCCCAACCACAAGCAGAATGTTTGTTATATTTGACCCCACGGCATTCGCGATTACAATTTCAGTTGTTCCTGACAATGCTGCTGCAACTGAAGAAGCAAGCTCTGGCAACGAAGTACCAAAGCCTACAATAAGCACTCCAATAGCAAACTTACTCATCCCCAAGGATGAGCCAACCTGCTTAGCACCTACCACAAACATGTCAGCGCCCCGAACTAGTGCAAACAGTGCCGCTGCTAAATACACTGTCCATAAAGCTATTTGTAACCATTCCATCGCATCATTCTACACCATAACCACCCAGAAATTAATAAAGGCGGGGAAACCTTTGTTTCACCGCCTTTTACATCCCCACTCGAGCAAAGTTTACTCAAATAAATAAAGGTATGTACCGTACCCCTCCTCCTCCATATCAGCCTTTGCAACAAAGCGTAATGATGCTGAATTCATACAATATCGAATCCCTCCAAGTTCAGCTGGTGCATCATTAAAGACATGTCCCAGGTGTGAGTCAGCAATAGCGGACCGAATCTCCGTTCGTTTCTGCAATAATACGTAATCATCGTGCTCAGTAACTAAATTAAAATCAATAGGACGCGTGAACGAAGGCCACCCTGTCCCCGAATCAAATTTGTGAGTTGAAGAAAACAACGGCTCACCAGAAACAATGTCTACATAAATACCGGTCTCATGATTATCCCAATAGTCATTACTGTAGGACCGCTCGGTAGCATTCTTTTGTGTCACTTTATACTGTATGTCGGTAAGGAGTGACTGGAGTTCAGAATCCGCTGGTTTTTCAAAATTATTCCAAGGGCCTTCATTTGAAGAAGTAACATCACCACGCCACGCAAACGACGCACTGGTATCCTCTGGCCAATTTTTCTCTATAAACGCATCTCTACCTGAAGCGTTTCGATAAAACTTATACTTTAAAGAAGAAAGTGTCCGTTTGTAATAATCTTGATGAAATTCCTCTGCTTTCCAGAACGTCGGACGTGCAATTACTTCAACTGCCAATGGTTTATCATAAGGACCTTTTTCATCCACCTCAGCGATAAGATTTTCTATGAGTGTCTTCTGCGCTTGCGTATCATAATAGAATGCAGACGAGTAATAGTTACCCCTATCACCAAACATTCCATCTGCATCAGTAGGGTCCATGTGCTTAAGCGCATAAATCAGTATTTCCTCAAATGAAATAACCATTGGGTTGTATGAAACTTCAGCAACTTCACGATGACCATTTTGTGCGTAATTACCGTACGTAGGATTATCGTTCGTTCCTTCCGCGTACCCAGAGACAACTTCAAGTACCCCAGGCAATTTCTCCAAGTCAGCTTCCACGCACCAGAAACAACCTCCTGCAACAAGCATTGTTGTCACACTGTCGTTGGTGGCGATAGGTGCTACTGATTCCATTTCCTGCATAGTATCTTGATCATCTTCAATTATTGGCTCTTCACCTACAGACAGGTTCTCAGTTTCGACCTGCATTGTATCTTCATAATTTTGTTCAACCATTTCTACTGCATCACGAGCCTGTTGCAGTGCTTCAATACCTGGAAGCACTTGCTGTTGTTCTGATGCCTGAGGAGTCTCACCTGGAGAATCATCTTGCTTTACATTCATATACAACATACCTCCAACAATGCCCAACGTAAGTACCAATCCAATAAATTTCATAATTACAGTATATCTTTTATATCACTTACTACGCTACCCTCATGGAGTTCTTTCAACTTCTCCAGACGAGCATACGACATACCCCCTTTTTCTAATTCTCTAAGTTCTTGCATATGTAACTTGTATTCAGGAATCTGCTGAGCAACCAAGTTCCAAAAATTTTGTCCGTGATTCAGTTCCTGCAGATGACACAATTCGTGCACCACGATGTAGTCTTGAAGATGCTGCGGGAGAAAAAGGATTTTATAGCTAAAATTTAAATTTCGTAATGACGTGCAACTCCCCCAGCATCGTCTCTGATTTCGTATTGCTACTCGGTTAAAGTCTAAGTTATAAAACTGATTCCAGTGGGAAATGCGCTCATGGATAAGTTCCCGAGCTAACTCTTTATGTGCCACATAATGCTTCGTCACAGAACTTGCACTTTTGCGTCTTCGTTTTCTAACCCAATACATAATCTTGACGATTATTGTACCAGACGGTATACAGATAGGTAGTGAGGGAGGGTTCTTAAAATGAAAAACGTAACCGAATTTTCGGTACTGCAAATGGTGTTGCGGCAAAATGTTGATCCTGGTGTTGTATTATCAACATTTCTTCTTGATCTGCCTGAAAGTAACGGCAGATTAAATATCTGCGTGTATCGAAATATACAATGGAGACAGCCGACTGCAATGCTACAAAAGCCAGAGACGCATTGGACCTATCGATATCCAGAAGCACCCAACGGTGATTTGGCGCTACCTGTTGAAATATACCGGTACATCAGAGCAAAGTTAAAAGGGCTCGGCATTCCGCATCTTGTAGGAATTGTGTCGGATGACACAATTAATTACGGTAGACCACTTGGGAAAAAATTACAATAAAATGGCGCCCACGGGCGCTTTTTTCTTAACCTACAAACACAGGCACACCTTGCAAAAAATATAAACACAACGTATATTCAAAATAGAAAATAATTGAAAGTGAGGATATGATTATGGATGAGGATGAAGAGATCTACATGCGCTGCATGATTAACTCTCGGACAGAAACCGACCATTACTGGGAAATAACTGTAAAAATTGGTAAATGTGCATATTCATTTGTAATTCGCTGGTGCGAAGAGATTCATGAATATGCTGTAGAACACTATGGTGACACATTATTACTCACTGGAGCTGAGCATACAACACTTGAGCAGTATATTGGCAACAAATACAATATTGATACACTCTTGAATGTCCAATTTACTACTACGTTAAGAATTAACGACAATCGGTATGTGTTTAATATTATGTGGGACCCAAGTCAAAAGGCGCTCTGTGGCCTGCCAGCCAACACTGACGGGAATAAACTCATCGTTGAGAACTCAACCTACAAAACACTCTGGACTGAGTTGTACCACCTGCATAATGTAGTGTGGATGAAAGATGTGTATATGGGTGCCGATGTCACACTTAATCAAATGACACTTATTTTTGTTCTTCAATGGGATGTTGACCGCAACAGATATGTTGCCTTGCCAGCAGAAGCTGACGAGATGGTTTTAAGCGAAGCAGATTACCTCGAAGTCCAATCCCAACTAAGTAATGAACACGATATTGAGCACATACAGCTAGTTACCTGTTCTGCATATCGTCAAACGGTACAAGGGGTGCTCGATTTAGTCAGTGATGTTCCTGAATCCCTGCGGAATTTTAAATCACCGTATACCTATAAAATTATTTAAAAAACGGCGCTCAACGAGCGCCGTTTTTCTTTACTCTTTAGACTCAATTAGAAATCCAAATCAAGTTCACGTTCTACATCATCCTTGTCTAGCTCTAGCTCTTTTGCAATTTTCTTCACGATATCATCCTCGTCTTCATCTTCATCAAAGGTAAATTTAGCGTCAACTCCTGACTCAAAGTACACGCGTACCAAAATGGTACTTCCATTAAGTGAGCTGGAGATTCTTTGGATATCGCCGTAATCAAATTCAACGAGATCTTCAACCTCATCAATTTCAATATCAAGCTCATCAGCAATTTCTTCAATCACATCATCCTTATCTTCATCTTCTACGGTAAACTTTTCATCATCGCCATTATCGTACTCTACGGTCACTCGTGACTCCCCTTCACGCACATCCACTTCAATCACATCGATGTCGTCAGAATTATTATTTGATGAACTTCCTCCAATTTCATCAATTGCATCTTTTGCAAGTTCTTCTGCCTCTTGAGCAAGCTCAACCGCCTCATCGTAATCTTCTTCCTTTAGTGCCTCACGAGCATCTTTGTAAGCATCTCGTGCTTCATCGTAAAGTTCGTCCGCGTCATCAACATCATCCCCGTCATCATCAGCTTCCCTAATTTCATCTCGAGCTTTATCAATCGCATCATCTGCATCTTTCAATGCATCTTCTGCATCACCTTCATCAGCTCCACGAGACTTTTTCTGAGAGTCAAAATCAAAATCATCTTCATCAACCAGGCGACGGACTTCAGCTTCGCTCACACCTAACTTCTCAGCAATCATCTCAACGAGCTCGTCTGCATCATCTGGATAAAGAATTAAATCTCGGTTACGTGTACCACTTGTAGTGTAACTCCTTACAATATATTCATCATCATCCTCGGTAACTGAAATTGAACGAAGTATACCTGTTGTGTGTACAGGAGTAGTCGCTGTTGTCGCTGGTGTCACCGTCGTACTTGCTCCTGCAACCTGCGGGGCAGCTTTCTTCAACACATCTGCGGGATAATTTTCGCTTGGGTATGCAGCGAAGAATACTTCCAAGAGTGCTCGTGTAGATGGACCCACAACGCCAACGGTATCAAGGTCAAATCGAGCCTGAAACATTCGTATTGCCTCCTGGGTCTTTGGCCCAAAGAATCCAGATGCAACGCCGTACGGGTAGATGGACGGATCAGTTGCAAGTAATTTTTGAATCTTCTTAATATCATCATTAGTCGAACCAAAAGCAAGGTCACTACCTAAAATACCACCTGACACAGTGCCTTGTACTTGTGGAGTAGGAATCGCAGCGCTTGTAACTGCAGTAAGTGCTACAAATTCAGCCCGGAGTGCCTGCATTTCTACAATAATTGCATCAATGCGCTTAAGGGCCTCTGCAGCGCTTGCCGCTTCAACTTTCGATGTAACCGCAGAAAAAGTAAGCGTGATTGCAAAAAGAAAGATAAATAATTGTTTGAACATACCTTGTGACGTTTATCTATTAGTAAGTATAGTATAACGCCTTTTTCACACAACACCCACCATCTTCTATACACAATTCACACAAGTTCGAGGTTCTTCCTCGAACTTGTGTTCGTTAACTTCCACTTTGAAGCATATATACCATACGTGCCAGACGTATTTGATTATAATCATAAGTCTCGTTTGCTGCCTCAAAAATTGGCTTCAGCTTTTCAGTCCCCACTTCATCCATGATTCCCTGAAGCAGTTCATATTCATCATTCCAGTTTTTATAACTCTCAATGAGGGACCTGAGGCCTCCTTCAGTTATATCTTCTTCAGACACAAGTTTTTCAATATGTCCCCATACTGTGGTTTCGCCAATTTTTCGTTCTTTGGCGATCTCAGGCACCGTTTTCCCTTCAAGCAAGGCTGCTTTAGTCAATGACTGGGTACTTTCCTTCTGTACACGCTCATACCCTTTCTTTTCATGTACTTTAATTTCACCAGATACATATTGGCCTCCACATGCATTCACAAAGTTTTTGTGCATTTTTTCTATCTCATCTTCCTCAATCTCCTCAAACGCATCATCTGCCTGGCCCGATTCGTCACGAAACCGTGAATCAAAAGAAACAATCTTCGGGTCAACCCGCAATGCTGTCGGACTCATGCCAAGCATCTTCAATCCTGCAAGTGTCCGCACACGAGAAAGCGCCACATACCCTTGTCCGTAGACAAACGCACGTGAAAGATCAATCTCAGCAGCATCAAGCGACATCCCCTGGCTCTTGTGGACCGTAATAGCCCATGCCAGACGTAGTGGAATCTGCGTTACTTCAGCTAGCACCTTGTTATCTTCTGCCATACTCCAACTAGTTTCTTTCATTTTTATCCGCTTCCCTTCAGTTGTTTCAATCACCGGGAGACCATCTTCTATATCAAAAGACACAATACGTGCCAATGTTCCATTTACATACCCCTCCTCAAAATTATTCTTCGTACACATCACCATTGCCTCTTCTTTGAGTTCCAGAAGTTCTGGAGAAAGACAATTCTTTGCAAGCCCTTGCTGCATCAACTTGTTACCCTGACCTGTCATTTTAAAGCTTCGTGACTTCCCAGGTAGTTCTTTGAGCTTCCCTGCGTTGACCTGGTCTACGTCTGCATTGTGAGTAAAGAGTTTTGTCGGTTCAATCCCTTCGTATGCAATTTCAGTCTGCTCAGACAAGAGCGTAAAATGTTCTTCCTCCACGTCATTGGTACGAATAGACTGCAGAAGTCCAAGAAGCGTTTCATCCTCCTGTCGATATTGATCGGTAAGATAGCAAATCAATGGTCGTGCATCTTCCCAGGCACGCGACTCAAAGGCATAGCGCATCATGTCCCCCTGACGAGTTACCGGTGGAAGCTGAAAGAAGTCCCCTACAAAAATGACCTGAATGCCACCAAAGGACTCAGTACTTTGACGAACGGTCTTACAAATAATATTAACCATATCTACCAACTTTCCATCAAGCATTGAGATTTCATCAATCACGAGTACTTGTGCCTTCTTCACACGCCGCGCAATTTTTTCTTTTGTTGAAATTTGCTCCACGTCATATGCGGTTAGCTGATCACGTGCGCCAATACCGCTCCATGCATGGATGGTCATACCGCCAATGTGTGTTGCAGCAATCCCTGTAGACGCAGTAACAGCAACATTTACGCCACATGCATCAAGGTACGCGATGTACTGGTTAATCACGTACGTCTTCCCTGCACCAGGCTCTCCAGTAAGGAATATGTTTCCCCCTGTTTTCAATATTTCCAATGCGCGATCTTGTGTCATATGTTCCGCAATTTTAGCACATTTCAAACACCTTGACATATGCAATTTTTAATGTTAAAAAGCTTCTGTTAGAACAGCAGCTTAGGAGACATACAATGTTCAAATGTAGTATATCTGAGATTGTCCACGCGGCATTGAAAAATACTGAAACGCTCATCCAGCCTGATTCGATAACATTCGACCCCAGAAAACATGTTGAACTTGATCGTCTACCAGCTATAGCATCACCAGCGATACAATATCTGCACTGTGCTGAGATTACAGCCAGACTTAATCGTCAGAAATGCTCGGAAGATTTTGAAAGAATCAAAAACAAGCCACACAAGGGTGCAGAGCAACAAGCAGGAATTCTTACTGTCGGAACGAAACTGGTTTCGCTATCAAATCTAGAAGACACACTACTTGGTCTGAAGACCGGACTCATCTTGGAAGAACATCCCCTTGGATTTCGATATAAAGGTGGAGTCATTATCGTCGAAGGCTGGAGAGTTGTTGGACGTCTCAAATCTGCAGTGGGAGAAGCTATTGCTGATCTGAGTGACGCGATGGATAACTACGTCCCGGGGCCTGATGGGCCGGTACGTATATCTTAAGTCAATCACAACCAGCAAGACGAAGCCGCCCGATAATTTTCGGGCGGTCTTTTTTTGTGGAAATTTGATACAGTCGAGCATGTTTAGTTTACTATTGACTTTTAAGTAAAATGTGCTATTTTACTATTTGGAATCAATGCTAAACAAGGAGTTTATAGCATGTCAGTACGTAACGTAACCAAACCAATCGACGCAAACCCTTTCACTTCCGTAGCACGCACGCGTGCGCAAGTGGACGAAAAGGTTACCTTTGACAAAGACCTGATGCCACCGGATGTGGAGTCACGTGAACTTCTGTGCGAAGGCTTGGTCTGTTCGATCAAGCTCCCTGGCAAAAGCAAGAGCATGGAGACACCGGACGGCACACCGTATGTCCAGTTCGGACACCCGGTGAAGGGTGGATGGATCAACTTCCACGTCTTCGGCAAGCCCGAGCAGCGAGGAAATAAGATCCGCGTCGAGGCAAAGGTCTTCAAAAAGACCATGGAAGATGGGACGGAATATCTCTACCTTGACCTCCATCCCACGGATGCCGAGCTTCTGGGGTTCGATGTGAAAACGCAACAGGTGGCCTCTTGCATGCCTGATCTACCTGAAGGCGGTCATTCATTCAATTGCTACGGAAAGATCAAGGGAGCAATCACTTTTACTCCAATTGATCACGACGCACGGCGCGCTGCCTATGAAGCACACAAAAAGCAGCAATAAGTTTGTTGCAAAGGGCCACTCTGACTTGAGTGGCCTTTTTTCTTTGTGGAAATAATGCAGATGAAAAGTTTGAAGTGCGATACAATAGAAGAAACGTAACGGAGATGGATTTGTTTTATTAATTGATAGTTCTTTTATTGTATGGCTACAAAACTAGTAATAAAGAAAGTTGATACGAAGACTCAAAAAAAAGCTACAGCCAAAGTAGCTAAAAAAGCTGTACCTAAAAAGAAAAAAATTAAAGCAATCAAAGTTACTTCTTCAGCAGGCTCTCCTTTAAAATCAAAAGCAAAGGTTCAGAAAAAAAAGAAGGTTATCCCAAAGACTGCACCAGTGGTAAAAGATGTCGCAACAAAGACTAGTCGAGAACCGCTCGGTCATCTTCTGGTTGAAAAGCTACTGCGTGAAGCAGGTTTTCGTGGTGGGATATCTACAAACAAAGATGTTCTCACTAAGTACAGCACCGACGAAAGTATCTTTGCAGTGCAGCCGCAAATCGCACTACAACCAAAGGATCAGAAAGATGTAGAAACAGCAGTCAACCTTATCCAAAACCAGAAAGAGAAATTCCCTGCATTATCCCTCACTCCACGAGCTGCAGGTACCGGTCTGTCGGGAGGTTCACTTACTGATTCAATCGTGATAGATACAACCACGTATATGAAACACATTGAGGATGTGGTTACATACAAAGGTGTTAAAACAATTACCTGTGGTCCAGGTGCGATGTGGCGTGATGTTGAGAAGATTCTTAAGAAGAGCGGTGCATACCTCCCTTCATATCCTGCATCAAAAGACATCTGTACCATAGGTGGTGCCGTAGCCAACAACGCAGCTGGGCCAGACTCACTGCGCTACGGACATTGTGCAGACTGGGTTGAATCGCTCAATGTAACACTACACGATGGGAACACATACACCATCAAACCAATGACATGGCGTGAATACAAAGCACTCACCAAGAAAGATACCGCGTATGCGCAAATTGCTCGTGAAGTATTCCAATTGATTGAAAAGAATGAAAAAACTATCCAGAACGCAAAACCAAAAACAAGAAAAAACTCTGCAGGCTATCCTTTATGGGATGTGCTCGACCATCCGGTCGCAAGTTTCAAACGAGGAACGGGAACCTTCGACCTCACACGATTGATTAGCGGGAGCCAAGGAACGGTTGGTATGATTACTTCAGTAACCATGCGCACTGAACCAATTAAAAATGACACCGAACTCATTGTAGTTCCCGTGTTTGACCTTCTTGACGCAGGTGCCGTTATTACCAAAGCACTTGAATTCGACCCAATCAATGTTGAACTTTTTGATGGTCTCACATTTGATCTTGCTTTGAAAAATCCTGAATTTTTCAAGGACAGGCTTGGAAAAATCGACTACTACAAAGTACTCCTTTCTATGTACACGACATACCATGTACGGTATGGCAGAAAAACACCCGACTTCACACTGTTAATTACTCTGGATAAAAACACACTCGGCTCACGATCAGTAGAAGGTGTCGTGAAAACCTTACAAAGTAATCGAGGTAAGAAGGCACGAAGCATAAAAAGCCCCGTGGAGCGTGAAATGTTTTGGCAGATCCGTCGAGCGAGTTACACACTTTCCAAATTCCAAGATCCTAAAAAACGACCCGCTGCTTTCCTTGAAGACATGACCGTACCCCCACACAACCTATCTAAGTTTTTTGTGGAAATTAAAAGACTGCTCAAGAAGTACAACATTACTGCAGCGGTACATGGCCACGGAGGGAATGGTCACCTCCACTTCTATCCCCTACTTGATTTTACCTCCAAAGGAACGGCAGCACTTGTTGAAAAAATGGCAGAAGAATTCTTTGCAACGGCGGTTAAGTTCGACGGGAATATCTGTGGTGAACACAACGACGGCATCATCCGTACTCCACACCTCTCAAAAATGTTTAACAAAAAGACACTTGAGTTATTTAAAACGGTTGAACATCTCTTCGACCCGTCTGACATATTTAACCCCGGGAAAAAAGTAAACCCTCGATTCGATGTAAAAGAATCGCTCCGAAAAACAAATTAGGAAAACCCGCGCACGTGTGCGCGGGTTTTTTGTAGTTCACGACTCAAAAGCAGATCGTAGTCGATACAACTGAGCTGCAATTTCTGCAATGCAGATCATACTATGTGCCTGACTGTTATTTCCTACTATAGGAGGAAGTTCAGATCCACATGTGGACAGCAAATTATCACGAAATGTTTCATCTTGCTCAAATACTGCATCAAACAAACGAGTATGTATATCTGCGCATTGCTGAGAATCGCGTGGGTACGGGGAACCTTGCCAATACACGTTTTTAACCGCACCGTTTCTTGCAATGAAAGGCTTCACTGAACGTAGTGCAGCCACTGCAGTTTTTTTGCAAATGGTCTTTTGTGTATTACTGTCATTAACGCGAAGTGCCTCAAGTACCGAGACAATAGATGTACAAGGTATTCCTTCATAAATGAATTCACTTGGTTGCCATGTAGCAAGGTTCACTTCAGACAAAATCATGTCTTTTAATTCAGTCAAATCTCGATCCATCACGTCTCCCTTCCATGAAAAAACTAACTGGAGGGATTATGTCACAGAAAAAAAGTTTTACAACCGAAGCAGTGGCGCGCCGGTATTCTAACGAATGAATTCCTTAATAGTAGTATGGTATGTATTTGTAGAAAGTTTTAAAAGATTTCGATACCTCCCTTCATCACCTTTATCCAATGCACTCATATAGGCAGTTTTCACACTGCTTTTAAATAAGATAAAACCATACCCCCTATCCATCAACATCCAATTAAGGAGCAGTCGCCCAACACGACCATTACCGTCAGTAAACGGGTGAATGTGCTCAAACTTATTATGAAAAATAATTGCTCGTTCAAAAGGATGTAATTTTTTAGCACTATTACGATACCAGCTAAACAATTTAGTGAGTTCTGTGCGAACTTCTTTTGGTGAAACAGTTTCTTTATTGTTCACAATGATACTTTGTTTCTTGAAACCAGTCGGAATTTCCAGACCTTCTACGAGATTTGCATGGAGACTTTTTAGGTGTTTCTGGTTTAAAGTAAACTGACCTGAAGACAACATTTCGAAGCATTTTATTGAATTCTCAACTTCAACAACCTCATGTTTGGACAATGTTTTACGAACATATCCGCCTGTTACAATTTTCTTAACCTCACTCTCTGCAAGCTTACTTCCTTCAATTGCATTGGATTCATAAATAAACCTAATTGCAAAGTTTCGTAAAAGTATTTCCTTCTTCTTTTCAGTGAGTTGTGCAAGCGAGTACTTCCATTGTAGTCGAACCTTTTCAATTTTTTTTAACCAAAATAATTCTAGATACTTCACGGGAAAGACACCTTCCTTTATACGAGCGTCAAGAAGCTTTAATTCTTTTGCTTGCAAGGCATCATAAAAGACACCCATTTCTTTAGGTACAGTTTTACCTATAAATACCTGTATTTTTTTAAATTTTTTATTTAAAAAAATTCTGTCTGAAAGATAATAATATGGCTTATTATTTAGTTTTTTTTGCTCAACTCTTATCATATGCTGTAGGTACAGTTTAACGCATAAAAATACCCTGTCAACCAAAACAAACCTTTACCAGAGGCAAGCGTTGCCTACCCCTGCCAATCTTCGATGTAAATCCCCTTCCCTTTCTTTTTACTACTCCCACACATTGCAAGATATATATAAAAAAATCCCCGACCAAAGTTGGTCGGGGACACTAGTACAAAGAAGCAATCACGCAGCAGCTTTTTTCGACAGCCTTTTTTGCAGTGAAATCGAAAGCTTGGCCATGTCATACAGCATCGTATAAAATACGACCGTATACATCGATGCAAGCTGACCGCCAACTGAAGACGAAGGGTTTCCAGACAGCGAATCATTGAGCCAAAACTGAACATCGGTGGATGTAAAGACGGTGCTTCCGCACACATCTTCCCATGATGGATTTTCGCCCATCATAACAAAATCGAGAAAACGCAAGGCATCATAGGCTGTCTTGATTTCAAGCCACTTCCAGACCGGGAGCGTGATAGAACGGTCTGAATCAGGGTCGATGTACGCAGCGTGCGCAGCCGCGCCATCGTAGTCAACACTGGTCTGACTAACAAATGCAGCAAACAACTGGTCACGCCTCTCAAGCTTATCGAGTGACAACTGGGTGCCGAGCTGAGCAGCAAGGATACTGCCGAGACTGGCACCAGCTTGACCAAGCGTCTTTTCAAACGACTGCAGCACTAGATCAGCAAGTTGTGCACGAGCAGACGGTGCCGACCTCAATTTGGGATCAGGCGAGCTCGATCGCTCCACTAACGCGTCGCGAGCGTGTTCTTCAGACATGAAGAACTCCTCACCAACGGCGTCGAATTCCAGATAGAGTCCATCCAGAGCCTCTCCATCACACTGCTGATACGATAAAACGTAGACCGGCAATTTGTTAAATCCAGGCCGACGAGTTTCTACCGTCAGCTTAAGATAGTCGCGTGCATCATAACGCCCACCTGTGTTCGAAGGTTCGAAGTATACCCGAACCGGCAAATCTGCCTCCGCGATTGTTTCGGCAGTCAGCGCAAGAAGTTCAGTAGCCATGCTTGGCTCCTTTTCAGTTTGAATTAAAAGAAAGTCTGTCTAAAATAATAGCACAAATTTAATAAAAGTCAATATTCAAACCACCAGACCGACTTTCTACTTCTCCCAATCCTCAATATAAATCCCCTTCCCTTTCTTTTTTACTACCAACTTCTGTCCATCACGCCATTTAAGTCCTCGAATTACTTCTACAGGCAGAGTCAAACGATATGATCCGTTTGCGCCCTTATGAAGCTTCCGCTGATTATGTTCTTCACGTTTTCTACTCATACAATCACTCTAGCACATCGACCCAGAGATCTGGGTCGATTTCTGGGTCGAAACAAAACCTTTTCAGACCTAATACAATTTGGTATAACTATGTGCACCAAAAGACCATAGGTCAATTTTGGTCCCATCGTCTAACGGCTAGGACACATGGTTCTCATCCATGAAATCGGGGTTCGATTCCCCGTGGGATCACGAGTACAAAAACAAGCACCGCAAGGTGCTATTTTTGTTCGTGATCCAAGAGTAAAGAAGCTAAAGCTTCTTTACGTGGGAATCGAAAAGCTTTTGCCCTAGATTTGACCAGAGGGAAAATATAGCCAAAAGGTAGACTGAAGCTGTAAGCTTCGATTCCCCGTGGGATCACAGAGACATAAGAAAAACCACTGGATTTAAATCCAGTGGTTTTTCTTATAGCAAGCAAACTACTTTGCTTGCGTGTCGCTGTGATAGACGGAACGATGTTTTGGCTATTCCTAATGCCAAAACACGTGAGTCCGGGCTGGAGGTTCTTATGAGCGTAGCGAATTAGAAACCTGACGGCCACACATGAACTGCTTCAGCTTCGGCCTGTGTGATAGACGGAACGCTGTGAGCTTGCGAACCGTGAGTCGGGGTCGAGAACACTTGCTAGATTTGGAGCCCTAGCGAACAAATATACTTAGTGATTCGTGACCACACTAATTACAAACCAGATAATGAATCATGACTAACGAGCATAGGATGTATATCCCACAAAACACTAAGGGAATTAAACCTTCAATATGTGAAAAAGGATAGTACTTACTCTTATCTACACCCTCACCGAGTTTAATCCATTCCTTTTTATACAAGGATATTGGTAACTGTTCCTCTATTTCGTGTACAACGGCAAATTTACCTGTATTCATCTGTCGATAAGACCGAATCAATAGCCAAAAAATATATGACAGGAATGAACCTAAAATAGATATTGGTAATAGTATTTTAACTATGTCGTAGAATTCTAAATCTAGGCTCAGAAAATAACCTATACTAAGAATGATACCTGTATTAATCGTCCAGTAATACTTATTAGCACTTTCCCGCCGATCGCTAATTTTTTCAATTCCCTCAATATAAATTTTGTACTGTTGGAAGTACATTTCTTTTTCTTCTGAATTCATATTGTCTACAGTGAATTACGCTTTATGGCGTTTACTATCGGGGATCCATTCCATCCAACTATTTCATTCGCACTAGCAGTTACGACTGCAGAAGTTTGTTGTGACGCCCAAGGACGTATTGCAATTATTGGCTTACCAAGTTGTTTTGCAATCTTTATTTCAATATTAATCCATTTGCTGAATGTCGCATACTTCCCAGCCATGATTACTACAGCACTACAAGGTCGAATCTTACGTGTAATAGCTTCTTCGAGTAGAGTTGCGTTTGGAGCATTGTGAATAGGGTCATTTTTAGGAACTGAATAATCTCTGTAATTGAAATAGGGTTCTGCATCTAAGAATTTCACTAATTTGCTATAGGCATCTGTGTAAGACCACGAGTGACTAATAAATATATTGTGAGTTTTCATATTTTATTGTTAATTTACAATTACCACTTACGCGCGTAATCTGGCTTGTTAATATTAATGTAGGCATTAAGTCCATCGCCCTGTTCTGCAAGTATTTCCATTTGAGCAATGTCGGATGAACCTGCGCTAAATGTTGTGTACTCATAAAACTGAGTGCTTCCGCTCTTAAATTTCACGATAATACTGTTTCCACGGATTTCGTAACTTTCAACATTAGAGTCGTGATTTATGTCTGTATAGGTTTTCATATAATTCTATATGTTAATGATTTAGTAATAATGAATAGCCCATTGAAAATGGATGTATTCATTTATATTCGGAATGTTTAGCTTCCGTTTACCTTGGTAGATATCTCACAAAAATAATTGTGTGGTGTTTATCAAGTATGTGTATTGAAACTTAATAAGTCTGACTACCTCCAGTCAGGACAATTATTTTTAAGAAAAAGCTTATTGTTTTGAGGTTCTGCTGATATAGCCATAGTTGGCTAAGTCAATGGTTCTTCTATATCGCGTGTCGCCTCTGACACACTCGTGTGGAGTAATTACGAGCGATAGCACTATTGTACCACATTGTAAATATGGCATATGTGGATAAAGGGCTATTTTACATGTCCTGCAAGTAACATATAGAAATCTACTTCAGCACACAGAGGCAGATATCTCTCCCTACACCTGCAACTTCTTCACAAAATTAGTAAGGTTCTTGTGCCCATTGTGTGTCACTAAGAGCATGTCTTCTAGTCGTACTCCTCCTATATCCTTATAGTACAAACCTGGCTCAATAGTGATAACATCTCCTTCTTCAAGGATACCTGTGGTATCGGTACCGATTCGAGGCTCTTCATGAATACTGGTGCCAACACCGTGGCCAATGCCATGCACAAACCCTTCAGCGTACGCGAACTCCTTTCCTTTTCCTGATGTTTCGTATCCTCTTTTTATAAATAACTTTTCAACTGCGTCTTGTATATCACTACACACAACACCGGGTGCAACCATTGCTATGGCAAGTTCTTGTGCATCACGCACGGTGTTATACATTTTCTTAAGCTCCTTAGAAGAGAAAATGGGGTCAGCCACTATTCTTTGGCCTCCCTACTCCTTTAAGCACTTGTTCTATTTTATATTTCTTAACAATTTTGGATACCCAGGTATCAGCACCGTAAGGAATACTTTTCTCTTCTGAACGTGCCAATGACTCTTCTTCTGATGCAGTTAAGGCTCCATTTAATAGAGAAAGGTAGTTTTTAGGGAGATCGACTGGCCACTGACTCAGTATTTTCTTCTGTTTTGAAGTCCCCTTTTCTCTTCTCCAAACGCTTGACCATTGCCAGTCCTCAGCTTTTTTTACCAAATTTGCACGTTTGGCATTTCGTTCCACATACCGAAGCAACGTCAGTAAGTATTGATTCTTTTCACAAATAAACGATTTGTACCTACCTTGATACAAATGACCTTGTCCCACAGTATCTTTAGTTACGTGCCAACGTCTGGTATGTGTATTAGTAAGCCAACCTATAAAGTCCCGCATTTCTCCGTCAGTTTTTGGAAACAAAACCAAATGCCAATGATTTGGCATAATGCAATATGCCAGCAGATTCATACCAAACTTTTCGACAGCCTCTTCAAGAATATCTTCAAATTGTTTATAGTCTTTGTCATTATCAAAAATCTGCACTCTTGCATTCGCTCTATTGAGTACATGATAGATCTCTCCACCAACATCTACCCTGTTAATTCTTGGCATACTTAAATTATATCATAAATGGTGGCTGACCCCATTTCCTATCTTCTATATCATTTGTTTTGTCTTAGAAGGAGTGGACATATAGTATCTAAATGATTTGCAGTACATTTTCAGTAGTTACAACAAGTCCACTACTTTCCTCCAAATTCAACAACTGTAACTTATCTGGAATTATTTTAAACACAGCAATTGATTCGCCATCAAAAGTATTCAATTGAAAAACTGGCCAGGTTTCGTTGTTGTGGTCCTGCAGGCGTTTCTTTATTCGTGCGATAGCATTGTTCTCTTCTTCTGAAGCTTTTTTGAGAAGTGATGCTGTGCCCTGGCCCTGGATGGTTGTATAAGAAGGACCAAACCCTACAACAATTGCTGCGTTTGGGTTATTGAGCAGATTCTCGTATTTTTGTGTATGAGTGGCTGTAAGAAAGTAGAAGTTGAAGTTATCATCAACATAATAATAGACAGTTGCAACATGTGTGTCACCGTCTCCAGGGCACGAGCCTACAACCGCGGTGAGGTGCTCAGGGTCAGTGAGAAATTTTAGCGCGTTATTTTTTATTTCGTTAGATTCCATAAGCAATAAGTAATTAGTGTATACCCACATTATACATAAAATATAGAATCAAAAATTTACCACGTACTAACAAAGAATAAAAAATGGGTGTAAGATTGTGTATATGCATTTAATTACTCAACGTGACTTTGAAACAAAAGCTGGGCAACAGAAAATAGTACAGACCATTCACACACTTGAAATCAAAGTTCGTGAACTTCAACAGATGGTACATACATTAGCTCATAAGGAAGATATTTTGAAACATGAGTTGCAAGGTCCCGAGGCATATTAACAGCAAAATAGTGTCAGACACCTTTGTTCTATTACATATAGGTGTATTCAGAATCTAGATATTAAAAAGCCGGACTAAATGTCCGGCCCCACCCACAACATGGGGTGTTACTGCTTATGCAGCTTTGATCAGTAAATCTTCCTTATCACGGCCATCATCATCAACCGCTACCACGAACCAATTGGGCGACGCCCTTTTCCAGTCCATGTTTGCCTTGGATCGGCCGGGTTTGCGTACATTGCCTTACCCTTCATCGTCGTTTTCTTTTTCTTCCCTGTCTTCAACTTGAAGACATTCGTCTTCTCATTGCTTGAGCTCACGCCCCCGTTAAGCTGACTCAACGTAAAACCAAACTGAGCTGCTGCTTTTTCAGCCGCTTTTTTAGCTTCATGCCGGTCACGTTCAAGCGCAACCACGAGTGCTTTTTCCACCGCTTTACGATGCCGCAGCAACTCTTTGTGGCTCATGCTCTTAAGATCTTTTATCATTTTTGTCTTTCATCCTTTTTTACCAGAATTGGCACCAAATACAATAACACACCTTTACATAAAAGCAAGTTTACTATCTACAACTCTGATTAACTGCCCCTTTTTTAAAAAACTTTAATAATCTCCTTTATATCTCCAACTTCTTTGGGAAATTAGTAAGATTCCTATACCCATCAGATGTCACCAAGAGCATATCTTCCAATCGCACCCCACCTATATCCTTGTAGTACAAACCTGGTTCAATAGTAATGACATCTCCTTCTTCTAAAACACCCGTGGTATCAGTACCAATTCGAGGTTCTTCATGAATACTGGTGCCAACACCGTGCCCAATACCATGTACAAAACCTTCAGCGTATGCGAACTCTTTTCCCTTCCCCGATGTTTCGTACCCTCTTTTTATAAATAACTTTTCAACGGCGTTTTGTATATCACTGCACACAACGCCGGGTGCAACCATCGCGATAGCAAGCTGTTGTGCATCAAGCACCGTGTTATACATCTTTTTAAGTCTTTTAGGCGGAGTACCAATGCAAACAGTTCTACTCATATCAGCAAAATACCCTGTAAATTTTGATCGCGGGAATATATCAATAACAATAGGCTCACAATCTTTTAAAACACCACTTCCTACCTCGTGGGGTTCACTACTCTCTCTACCTCCTGCTACAACATACCCCTGCGGTGACTCACAGCCGTGTTCGGCAAGGACACGGTCGATAATCGCATGTGCTTCTTCTGAAGTAGGAGTCTTGGATAATTGCAAATAATCGATCACCGCCTGCATAGCTACTTCTGTAATACGTTGTGTTTCTAGTATGAAAACAATTTGTTTTTGAGTTTTTTTCCGAGACATAATTTTAACCTACAGTTCTCTCCCCTACCCTCCGAAATCCTTAATAATCTCCTTCTCGTTCCCTGCATCCAGCGACTTTTTAAACTTTGTACCCTTTTTTCCTTTTACCCTACTTTCACATTCACCCCATGTTTTATGGGTCTTAATCTCGCCGTCCACCTTACTTATATATGAATAGGCTTTTTGTGAGGATCTCTTCTTCGCAGCACTACGTGCCTCCGCCTTCTCTTTGTCGTATGAGGTGTCTGATATGTCGAACTCGTATGCTTCTTTAGAGCCAGAATACAAATCAAAGGCTCCGTTGGAAGCAAAGTCCGACGCAATAGTATCAGCTCGTTCGTTCCCGATAATACCGACGTGCCCTGGAACTCTGTTCCACTCTATCTTCACCTTCTGCAGTAGAGGAAGCAACTCCTGCCATAACTCTTTATTCAAAACATCACTCTCAGCTTTTGTTTTCCAACCATTCTTCAGCCAACCAAATACCCAACCTGTAGAACCTTCTACAACATACTTAGAATCAGTGTATATTTCGCAAACCACATCACTATCTTGCACCTCCTTCAGCGCCTCAATAACTGCACGTAACTCCATTTCATTGTTGGTAGTACGCTCTTTAAACCCACCGACTTCTGTGACTGTTGTAGCACGAGAAATCACCGCGCCATATCCGCCTCTGCCTGGATTACCCTTGGATGCACCGTCAGTAAAAATCTGTATTTTTTGTTCCATGATTTCAAAAGTGTATCATATGGAATCTTTATATTTACTAATCTAAAATATTAAAAGCAAAGTGTGACCGAAATATTGCAATATTTGATAAGTGTTGTATTGTACTCACAGAAAGAGGAGGCAACCATGAAGCAACTATTGAACATCACACAAACTGATCGTAAAAATATCATCGATCAACTGGCTATTGTGTACAGAATTTTGAATATCGAAAACGGTGTCCAGACAGCTGCATGCGCACTTAACCTGGCTAGTGCATCAGGCACTGAGATATCACACCATCGTGCCGGAAATACGGCCGAGAAAATATTCAGGGGTTTGGACAAAGAAGCCCGCAGTATGAACCAACTCTTGCACAGTAGATCAGAAGGCAACGTCGAAAATCATACAGAGATTGATCAAGCAGAAGGTGTCTGCTTCAGAAACGGCCTTAAAATGTCCTTTGTAGGATTTACATGGCCTGAAAACAAGTTAGCGGTCTTGTGGATTGGATATGAGATGGGATGGATCACTCTCACTGATATGCGGGACATTGCTAACCAATGGCCAGAAACAGTTTCAGAGTTCATGAAACTAATCAGATACTTTGACCTTGCAGCCGAACTTGCTGCTGCATAGGACAAACCAGAACCTCGGTATATACCGAGGTTCTTTTTATGTACAATAAATAATTTATGTTCAAAATATTGGCAAAGGATACTTTACCTAATTAATGCTGTACACAAAAGACTCCGATTCACACCATCTTGGGAATAACACGAACATTTTAAAGTCATTCATTTGAATACTCCTCTAGTCAATACTTATTTTTTGATGTATTGTTTCTGAAATTTAGTTCTAACGGGAGGATAATCATGGGAAGTTCCGTAAATTTCACAAGGCCACAGTACCTCAAAGCCCACGAAGGAGACGGCATTGATGAAATGTGGTGTGTCTGTGTCGGACCGAAATCTGACAGAAGATATTTGCATACCGACGGAATATGGCGAAAGACCACTAAATACCGAGGCAAATGGTCTGGATTTTTCCCAAAAAAGTCTGACGCAGCCGTAAAATTTAACGAGGCTGTTAAAAACAACACCGTTCCAACATCTTAATTATAAAATTGAACAACGCGCAATCGCTCGCACCAATGAGCTAAGGCCACTTTAGGGTGGTCTTTATTCTTTTACTAAAAACGGAAGTGACAACGTAGCAGAGTTCTTAAATCCTGATAGAGTCTGCTACACTTAAACCAATGGAAGAGTTTTACCCATTTTTTCTCATTGTTTTTTCTGGAGTATTTTTCTCGATGCTTTCGATCCGAACCCACATACCTTGGGCAGTGATGTTGATTATTGGAGGTATTGTGTTTGGACCCAGTTTCCTGGGAATTATAGAGATGAATCCGACAATTGACTTTATTGGTCAAATTGGATTAATTTTCCTAATGTTTATGGCTGGTCTGGAAACTAAGATATCTCAGTTCCGTGAGTTTCGCACCAGTCTTTTTTTTCTCGCTTTTGTAAACGGATTCGTTCCTTTTCTGGTCGGATTTGGCGTAGTCTGGTTTTTAGGCTATGAAACCATGACGTCATTAATCGTGGGTATTATTTTTGTCTCCTCTTCGGTGGCGGTTGTGATTCCGTCTTTAGAAGTTTCTGGTGTACTCAACACTAAACTGGGTCAGTCTGTAGTAGTGACGACGGTGCTTCAAGACATTACGAGTCTGGTGTTGCTTTCACTCCTACTCCAATCAGTCAGCCCAGTTACCGAAGTACCACTCTATGTTTTCTACCCAGTACTACTCGGGGTGCTGATTGCACTTCGATTACTTATTCCAAAGCTGCGTGAGTGGGTGGTAAAAATAACAACTGGTTCACCTGACCTATTTCAGCTTGAATTCCGATCAACCTTTCTCATACTCATCGGTACGGTAATTGCTTTTGAACTTTTGGGACTACACCCAATTGTAGCTGGTTTCTTCTCAGGACTTGTTTTAGCTGACTCTATAAAGAGTAAGATACTTAAGGATAAAATTAAAACCATCAGCTACGGAGTTTTTATTCCAACATTTTTTATCGTTATCGGATTGCAAACAGACATGGGTGTTTTCAAAGATGTTGGTAGTGTACTTGCAATCATGTTGCTTATTATCTTTTCTCTTATTACTGCAAAATATACGAGCGGGTATTTCGCTTCGCGGATAGTTGGTTTTAGTAAATTAGAATCAAGTTTTTTTGCAGTAACCTCGTTACCGCAACTTTCAACAACACTCGCTACTGCATTTGTCGCATTTAGTCTCGGTCTGATCGATCAAATTCTGCTCACATCACTGGTCATTTTGAGTATCGTTACCGTGTTCATTAGCCCAATACTTATACGTTTGCATTCAGTCCGTCTGAATAAAAATAAATAATCCTCAGTACACTGTATAATCGGTAAATGGTACTGGTAAGAGCAAAAAACACCCTGCAGGGTGTTTTTTGACTTCACTATGATTTCTTCTTTTCAAGATAGCACGATTCCTGTTCGCGCCACTTTCGAACATACAACACTATATTTAAATTTAAAAAGAAAAAACCGGATCATTGATCCTGTTTTTTTGTTACGGTGGTCTTCATTTTGACATTCGATTATGCCAGTTCTGTTCTTCCTCAGCAGAACGACGAGCTAGTGCGAGACGGTATTCGATATCGTCTCGGATTCGATCTGCGTGATGTTGATGCAAAGCCTGAATATGTGGACAGGTAGGACGCGCTATGCGCTTCGACTTCAAAGGTATCTCTGTCCTCAAAAAACGAAACATGGGAATTCCTTTCCTTTATCTAGGGTAATCATGCACGCTCAGTACAGTGTCAGTCAGTGTAAATATCCTAGTTAACACGGAATTCATGATCAACATGACGAAAACCCGGCTGAATCATGATGTTGTGACCCGTGACGTGATGCCACAACCAAACTTTTGATATAGCTGTTTTAATGACATCATCTGGACCTAGACCCCACTTGAGTAAGAAATCCTTAATCCGCGGAAACGGCGGGATGTCATCAGTCTGCCAAAAGAATGGATTCGGGTTGACTACAGAGGGGAAATCAGGATCGAAATACTCAACCTTTACCGAGATTATACTCTGCATTCGCACAAGCTGTTCAGCAGCCTCATTGAGGGATTCCTCGATATCCTCAGCAGTTGGAATTATAAGTGACATAGCACAACCTCCCTTTTATTATTATGTACAACTCTATTCTTTATATACCCTACATTAAGTTTATGCAAATGATTATTTAAAATGATGAGATGTTTAGACTTGTAAAATGTTTGTTTTAGAGGTACAAAGAAAGAAGAAGTCACAATAAGGAGACGGTACATTGACCAAAAAAAATCCTTTAGAAACCGCCGTTGCAATGGCAAGAGAAAGAAACATGGAGCATAGCTTTGAAGACTCAATGCTCGAGTTTACAAGTTACTCTGATAATTTTCCTGGCATTCTCCTAGAATCGATAATTACGTGGCAAGAAAAGCCCTCTGTGATTTTAGTAACTTCTTTTTTCCATTATCCAGTAAACACACTAGGTGCGGCAGCTACACTACCAGTCATAAACGAACTACATACGGAAAACTTTGGTGCAACTATCTATATTGATACTAAAGAGCGATATGTAGTCAGCAAGGTAGCCCTACAGCAACAAACATGGACAAAAAAGGAAGCTCATAGTTACTTCCATAAGACCGTGAATCTTCTCATTGATCTCCTGTCGACAATTTATCCCAATGGTGCCCCGAATAAAGACAACTGGGAATATGATCAACATAGATTAACGGTTAGTTCGCCTGTTCTTGGTAGTGCCTAAAAAAACCGCCTCATGCACAGCATGGGGCGATTTTCTTTGTAAATACTATTTCTTATCCAGCCACTTCTTACTCTGGCGTGCAAGTAGCTTTGGTGCATCTCCGGGATTTTTCATCAGTCGTTTTACCAACCTTTCTGCACGGACGCTTTGTGATGCTTTTACCAGGATTACATCATTTTCTTCTATCATTTGCAGGAGCTCAGTACCTGCACGTTGAATATCTTCATACTGAAAGATTTTTGATTCATCCATACCGTGATCAAGTGCGCCCTGAGCAATTTTGCGAGAACGCAGTCCGATAGTAATCAAAATATCTACCGATGCTACTGCCCGTTCGCCAATGCGCTCATGCTCTCGTACTGAATACCGTCCGAGTTCAAGCATATCGCCCAGTACCGCAATCTTCTTCCCTACCCCTTGCAACTCTTTAACGGTCTGCAACGCTTGCTCTGCTGCCACCGGTGATGAGTTGTAGGTATCATCGAGCACCACCGTGTCTTTAACACCTTCAATCAGGCGCATACGGCCCTGTGGGGGCATATGAGATGCAAGTGCCTTCGATGCATCGAATAAAGAAATATCAAACTGAGTACCCACTGCTATAGCTGCTGCATAATTGTATGCGTGCTGGACGCCCAGTGATCCGTATACCTGAAACATGGTTTTTTCGCCAATATGCTCAAGCATGCATTCGACACCGACCACCTTTCCATCTTTATAGATAACTTCATCACTACAGGTAGTAAAATGTGATGGCGAGTAACGACTGAAGCCAAACGACTGCTGACGCACATTTACCACTTCTGAACGTATTTTCTCATCGTCGTTATTGTAGATAAGTACACCGTCTTCTTTCAATGCATGCACGAGCTGCATTTTCTCAGCAATCACATCTTCCGGGGCATTGAAATATTCTACATGTACCGGAACATCAGGAAGGCGTGTGAGTACTACGATATCAGGTTGCACCCACTGGGTTAGCGTGTGCATATCGCCAGGTCGGTCAACTCCGACTTCAAGCACGAGAACTTCTGGGTAGTCTCTTGAAATGAATGCAACGATCGCGCCATCGAAGATATTTTTAAGCCACAGTAGCGGATTGTTCCAACCATTTTCTAATCCAAGCACAGAAAGCGGTACACCAATTTCCGAGTTATAGCTCTTCTGACTCTTGCGTGCATGTACGTGGTCTTTAAGCACCGTGTAGATTGCGTCTTTAGCAGAAGTCTTTCCCACACTTCCGGTAATTGCAATAATTTTTGGCTTCCTTCTTTTAAGAAGGACCTTTGCCTCAAACGTGATGATTGCAACGATAATATTTTTAAAAAATTGTTTCATGTGGGATTAGAGGAATTGTTCTTATAGTTTACCATTTTAGGGCGGGTGCAGGTTACTTTACAAAGTTGTAAAATTACTTTAAATAGCAGGTTGTCATATTTACAAACGGGCTAGATTGACTTAGATACAAGGCGTGTAAGGAATTGAGTGCGAGGCGTACTGAGGTACGTTGAGCACGCAATGACCGAAACACAACGCTGTAGATGAGTTAATATCGGCTGTTTGTTAACGGTCGGGAGGTAGATTGTAATAGTTAATCAGGAACTTTGTAATTTCCATAAACGGATCGGTCAGTGTTTCTGATGCATACCTGACCTGTTTAGGTTCAACAGTATACAAGAAAACTAAAAATTCTGGGTCATAACTGGGGAAATACCCAAAAAATGAGTGCAGGTAACGGTCATCGTAGTATCCACCACCTTCAGAATCAGCAATTTGAGCTGTCCCTGTCTTTGCTGCAATGCTGTAATTATCAAGTGCAACATCCCCACCACGAAGTGCATCGTCAACCACTGTGGTAAGCATGCGTGATATTGCAGTGCTTGTTTCGGGTGAAAATACCTGATCACCAGGAGGATATTGGACTTCTTTGACCGTACCGTCTTGATATTCAATACGTTTTGCAATATGTGGTGTGACCAAGGTACCCCCGTTCCCAAGAGCTGCTAAAGCCCGCACAGTTGCGATAGGAGTCAGTGCAATCCCTTGCCCAAACGAGGCAGTCGCGTACTCAACATCACGCGGAGAATCCAAGTTTGCTACAAGACCATGAGATTCGTTTGGTAGGTCAATTCCTGTTTCACTTCCTATTTTCAATGCCTTGAAATAGTCTCGGAATAGACTCTTTCCCATCGTATCAACTACAAAGGCAACACCAGTGTTCAATGATTGATTGAGGACCTCTTGCATATCTACGGTTCCACGTCCCTTCCCATCATAATTTCCGATAGTAAATGTATCAAGCTCAAGCACACCTGAATCGTAGTATGTGGTCGATTGACTAACTGCCCCACTATCGATTCCTGCAGCCATAGTAAGTGCCTTAATAATCGACCCCATTTCGTACACATTCTCGACCAATGGATTTCTAAAATCTTCAATAGTCGCTTCTGCTCGGTTATTTAAATCGTACGTTGGCACTACATTCATGGCATAAATCTCACCAGTTTTTGGGTTCATGATAATTCCACCAGTGGTTTCACTATTCCACGTATCCTGAGTCGCTAGAAGCTCGCTATCGAGCATCCGCGCAACTGTTGGCTCAATAGTGGTCACCACATCACCTGTTCGAGCTTCCGTAGTATCAAACAATATACTTCCTAAGTTTGAAAAAATTTCCGCAAAAAAATTAACCGTAATGCGATTATCATCTCGCTCTAGCACATCTTCATAGTACCGCTCCAAACCATATCTCCCCGTAAGTCCTGAGCCTGATTCGGCTGTATAGCCGACAAATCCAACTGAACGTGCCGAAAGTTCGTTACCGGGGTAATACCGCCATTGATCTCGATATAATTGCACACCATCGAGTCCGAGCTCTGCAATAGTGTCTGCTTCTGCATTTGAAAGCTCAGTCGCAATTTCATAATACGTTCGCTGTTTTTTACCAGCTCGCAGCAGAAATGTTTCTTCATCAATTGGATATACTGCATTAATAGCCTGATATGTTTTTTCTTCATCAACAATACGTGAAGGGTCAATTGAAAGGAGATACCCTGATTGCACAGTAGCTGCCGATACCTTTTCATCATTTTTAGTAGAAAAATAAATACTCCCTCGTGAATAGAGGTCACGAACAGTGTGCACATATTGGCGCTCTGCCTTTTCTTTATATTCTGTATGATCCAATACTTGTATCTGGTACAAGCGAACGATAAGAATCAGAGACAAAAAAAGAACAGCACCAGTAATGATGCGAATTCGGAGTATTGCATTTTTTCTCATGTCATTATTATAAACGTCTAACAGATAAGCTGCTAACGAACAGTTCCATCAGATAATACAAATGCGGGTGCTGCTCGGTCAATAAAAACCTTTTTTGAAGTTTGCGTATAGCCTTGTAGGGATGCGATATTTGAACTCACTTTATGCTGCGCTTCAATAAACCGCCCTTCCAGGAGACTGATTTCAGAACTCACTTTTTTCATCTCTTGATTTGTTTCGGTTCTAATGACCACATGTACTACAGACACACTAATAAAATATACATACATTACAAACAGTACTAAACATAATGTCCCCAATGCTATGCAAACTTTTTGTTCAATATTACTTTGTGTCTTGCGAATTCCCATATTTATATTTTTTCTGCAGTACGGAGTTTTGCACTACGTGCTCTTGGATTATCTGATTGTTCTTCTGGCGTTGCTATTATTGGTTTTTTGTGGACCAACACCACTTTTTGATCGCGTTCGTACTCTTTGAATGTATGCTTTACAATCCTGTCTTCAAGGCTATGGAATGAAATGACTCCCATTCGTCCTCCAGGTGCAAGCAGGTCAACGCCATCAAGGAGTAATTCCTTTAAGGCATCAAATTCATCATTGACCGCTATACGTAGAGCTTGGAAGGTTTTTGTTGCAGGATGCGTTCTCTTACGTCGATACGGTCCTGGTACTGCCTTATAGACAATCTCCGCCAATTGAAATGAAGAACTAATCTCCGCTTCCTCTCGACTTTCGACAATTGCCTTTGCTATGCGACGTGAGAAATGCTCTTCGCCGTATGCAAAGATCACATTTGCAACATCTTCCTCATCCCACTCATTAACTATGTCGTATGCGGTAAATGGATAATCAGTAGGTGTTCCAAAGGTCATATGTAGCGGTTCGTCTTCTTTGAAAGAAAAACCTCTTTTTTCACCTGAAGATCCGTCAAACTGCTCCATTCGCCAACCTAGGTCAGCTAAAATCGCATCAACTGAGTCAATGTTGAGTTCTGTTAGTATTTTTTTGATATTACGGAAATTTCCATGTACCAGATGAATAGTTGCCTTGAAATCACTGTGGAGATGATTATTAGCCTCTAATGCAGTCTTATCTGCATCTAATCCGATATATGTTCCGGTAGCACCAATGGTTTGTAGAATTTCTTCTGCATGACCACCACTACCTAATGTGCAATCGACAACAACTGAACCCTTTGACAGGTTCAGTTGTTGAGTTGCTTCATGTTGTAAGACCGTAATGTGTCGCATGGCGAAATAATTACGTGGCCTTGTACGGTAGATGGCTAAAGTCTGTATTACTAGACTCCTACAGGACGCCTATCTCTCCAAGTTTCTCAGCAAGCTGATCAGCTTCAGATTCGATACGACGTTTGTATTCTTCCCATTTCTTCTCATCCCAAATTTCTACACGATCATGGATTCCTGCAAGCGTGACTTTACCGTCAAGTCCTGCGAACTCCTTTAAAAAATCTGGAACGAGAATACGTCCAACACTATCTACCTCCACTTCAACAGCTCCCGAAAGGAAGAATCTATTAAAGCTTCTCGTATCCGATTGTCCCAGTGGCAACTGACCGATTTTCTCGGTAATCACCTGCCACTGTTTCAATGGATATACAAAGAGACAATTATCAAGACCTCGAGTAACTACAAGTTTTCTCCCAAGTTCCTTCCGCCACTTGGACGGCATGGACAGCCGT
>Ga0209195_1000028_pt1 | contig 123057 bp, 101 predicted proteins | sample COGITO_mtgs_1004_3_FD_184788 | JGI IMG/M metagenome (GOLD analysis project Ga0209195, IMG submission 184788) | Pelagic marine microbial communities from North Sea - COGITO_mtgs_100420 (SPAdes) (version 2) | ecosystem: Environmental > Aquatic > Marine > Epipelagic ...
ACCTTATCAAAATTAAAACCCAATCTAATCCTACAATACAACAACTCAATGAACATCACCAACAAAACAAAAATCCCCATTAGCGGGTGCAAATATACACCCTCTTTCTAATCTCACAACTATTTATCAATACTTTATCCAAAAGTATCATAACAAAAAACGTAAAACACTTGTTTAAAGCTATTTACAATATCCAATTTTTTGTGGAATTTTATGAATATTTTTCAAAACAACTATTTTCAACCCAAACTACTATGAAATACCCTTATTTTCACATCAATAAAACATAAAAAATCAAATCCTTTTTGGCCCTTTAAAAAATTAAACCTTGTCACAGCTATTTGGGATATAACCAAATAAATCAACTACTAGAGATTCAAAAGACAATTCTTTATTATTCTAATTTAAGTCTTAAAAAAAACAGTCATAAATCAAAGCTATTTTTCACCTATTTAATCGATAAAATTGAAAAATAATCTAAAACTATATTAGAAATCTCGTTTAACCATCAAATGACTAAAAAACAATAAAATTTAAAAGTAATGACTATTATATTAGCGTTTAAGAAACAATCATACTAATACCGAAAGCCATCAATACTAAACATGAATACATTTATTCTGTGTATATCTTTATATATGCATATATTGCAAATCAAAACAAAAATTAATTATGAAATTGAAAAGTATGAATAAAGTAACTAAGTTGTGGCTTACATTGTTTTTTGTAGGGCTAACAATTTCTTGTGATGTCTCTTATTTAGATAAAGACATAGATGACATTTCCTGGAGTGGCAATGTAAAAATACCTGCCGGGTTTATAAACTACAATTTATCTGAAATATTTGACGATTTAGGCAGCAGTAATCTTGAACCAACCTCTACAGAAGAGTTTAGCTTCAGCTACACAGAAACCTTTTCAGGGGAAAACAATGATGCATTTAATGTGGACATTGATGATACTTCAATTGAAAGTTCAATAGAAAGCCCCATAACTGAAGACGATTTGACTGCTATCGGGGAAACTTTTCCTTATACAATAACTGCAGAAATAGCACCTGGAGTTGCAAATCCTTTGATTGGGACCTACAGCAGAGAAAATCAAAAAATACATGATTTAGAGTTAACTCAAGAAATTACTGGTGTTGAATTTAATGAAGGTAATATGAGTATTACTTTTAAGTCCGCAGTAGATACGAGTATAGAACTTACATTTACAATACCATCATTTACAAAAAAAAGTGATGGAAGTATTTATACAAAAACAATAAGTATAAATGGAAGAACAGACGAAACTATTTCAATTGACTTAAGTGAATTTAATGGAGACCTCACCAATGACGGAACAGGAACAGGTAAAACTAACAATAAAGTTGTAGTTGATCTTGATGCAACTTTTACCTTTGCCGCTGGCAATAATATAGATGCAAACGATGCAATTTCTTACGAAGCTAAAATAACCAACATTGCTTACGATGTTATATATGGAGACTTTAAGCAGGAATCCTTTAACGTTTCTTCAAATACTATAGATTTAGGAGACTTTTTTGATAACTTTAGTGAGGGAAATGTAGCATTTGACAATGCAGTAATGTCTATAAATGTAAGTAATGATTATGGTTTCCCTATTAGTATGGATTTATCTTCAGTTAAAGCTGTGAATGCTAATTCTTCTTTAAACCTAAGCTATACAAGTAATTCATCACTACCTAATACCATTATTATTGATGGAGTAGAAAATTTTGGAGATAATGCAAAGGCTACAAATCAAACATTAGATGACTCTAACTCTAACATAAGCGCTTTATTAGAGTCTAAGCCTGCGTTTTTAGAGTTTGATATTTCTGGAAAAGCCAACCCAATTGATGATGGTAATCCTAATGAAAATTTTTATGCTGCTATTAATGACGGTTTTAATGCAGACATATCTATAGATTTCGATAAAGTAAGTTTAGATAAAGAAATAGATTTTAGTGGAGGGGAAGATTTGAGTGACTTTGATTACATAAAATTATTAATAAATGTAGAAAACAAAACTCCTTTAACTGGAGATATCCTATTAGAATTCAAAAATAGTAGTGGCCAAGTTGTGCATACCGAATCTATAAATGCTTTTCAAGCTGCAAATGTAAATGATACTGGAGAATCTAATGGTGTTGCAATACTTTCAAACTTTGAAATTGAATTAAATCAAAATGAAATTAATGATATAATTGATGCTGACAAAATAAACGTTAGAGTAATATTACAACTGCCTACTGGACGTGATTCTGTTATGATAAAAGGTAGTGACGAATTAAATGTTGCAGTAGCTATTGAAGCCAATGCAAATATAATATCTGGAAATTAAGAAGCTATGAAAAAAACTATATACTCAACTATACTTTTGTTTTTTATTTTAATGAACAATGTTAAAGCACAAGACTATTTATCATTTTACAACTTAGGAGACTATGTTATACAAACTCAAAATATTTCACCTATATATTTACCAAAATATAAGGTAAACTTTGGTACGCCTCTTAATATTGGTTTTAATCTTAATTCAGGAATTAAATTAAATGATATTTTAGTAGAAAGTGGAAACAACATTAAAATTGATTTTAATAACTTGAATGCATCGGCAGCAGATGCCAATGTTGTAGCTACAGATATAGTTGCAAATATTTTTATGCTCGGTTTTAAAACTAAAAAGGGATCTTTAACACTTTTCGCAAATGCTAAAAGCAATTTGGCTTGGGAATTTTCAAAAGATTTTACAACAGTCGCTGCTAATGGATTTGGTGAAAGTTTTTCATTAACTGCAGAAAAATTGGGTTTTACTTCTTACAGTGAAATAGGAATTGGAGTTACAAGAACATTTTTAGATGACAAACTTTCTATAGGTTTAAGATTAAAATCTCTTCGTGGAATAGCGCATTCTTCTTTAGAAGATGGTGCACAATTTTCATTAGACATAAACCCTGCAAACTTTCTTTGGACACTAAATACCACCAATGCTACCGTAAATACTTCTGGTGTTTCTGATACAGCAGATATCATCGCTTTCTTTGGGAAAAATAGTGGTTTTGGGATGGACATAGGTTTGGGGTACGAAATAAATGAGAAATTTTCTTTTGAATTATCTATTAACGATCTTGGTTCTATAAACTGGAAAGACAATGTAACCAACTATAATTTGCAAGATGTAAGTAATGGTGTTTATAATGGATTTGATTTTCAGAATTCTGGAAATGTACAAGATGAAATTGAGAATGCTCTAAATAATGTTTTAGGCGCAACTGAAAGTCAAGAAAGTTTTAAGTCGAAAATAGGATCAAGAACTTTCTTTTCTGCAAAATATAAAATGTCAGAAAAAAATGTTTTTCGAGCTACTTATTTCTACAATAAGAATCCTTATATAAGCATTAAACCTAGTTATGCTTTAGGCTATAACAGAGAATTAAACAAAACTACTTATGGTTTAGTTGCAAGTACTGGTGGAAACAATGGCGGTTTTAGACTTGGAGCAAACCTTGCTGTACAATTAGGCTTTTTGCAATTATATACTGCTTTAGATGACCTTTCTAGTATTGGTGGCAAAGTTCAGGATTCAAATACTGCTAATTTTAGATTCGGTATGAATTTCCTTTTTAGACAACTAAATAAATCGAAAGTTAAAATAGATAACGAAGAGCAAAAAAAAGAAGAACTTTTAGAGGAAAACAATGAATAAATCCATTATAATAAAATAATATTTCAACAAAAAAAAAGGTAGCAATTTTAGATTGCTACCTTTTTTTATTTCCTGTTTGCTTTCTTTTTTTCTTTTCCCGAATCTTGGCAAACATTTGTTTATAGATCTCAACATCTATTCTGGCTCTTTTTGATGCTATGATTTTAGTAAAATCGAAATTAAGTTTTGATTTTTGCTTTTTCAGCAAATCATCTTGAAATGCACGTTGTAATATATCCTCTATTAAAAAGTCTTCATTTGTAGTTTTTGGATGATATTCATCTTTTAAAGATAATCTAAAAACATTTGCTGTTGTATTATACCAAAATGCTTTCCAACCACTTCTTAATCCTTTTATATTGTTGAAAACAGTTTTTCCTGTTTGGCGATGAATTAACTTTATTAATATACGACCTTCTGTTTTGGTCATTTTTTTTATTTGATCTGTAAATTCACCTTCTATATATTTCTGTATTTGTTTTGTATATTTTTTGCGTTTACGTCTAGATTTTATCCTTGTTAATCTGAGGTTTAAACTATCTAGCTTTTCAGAGGCTAGTTTTGCAAAAGGATAAGCCCTGAATACTTTTCTACGAAACCATAAATAATAACGAACATCTACTTTAGAATTAAACTTTTGTTTTGGTAAGATTGAAAATTCATTCAAATTAATCGTTAATGTATCTCCTGGACTTACAAAAACATAATCTTCTATATTTTTTGGCAAAGAATCTTTTTCTCTTTTTTGGGACAAAGCCACAAAAGAGAATATCATTATATATATGTACAGAAGTTTTTTCAAATTTTATTTTTTATTTAACAAAACTAAGAACTCAGAAACCTTTTTTTTTGATCTTTCAGGAAAAATAGGTCGCATCGTTTCGTTATCACACTAACTAATTTTAGTTATAAAATCTTGTTCAGAAATTATTGCTATACCTAAATCTTTAGCTTTTGCCAATTTGCTTGGCCCCATATTATCCCCAGCAACAATATAATTTGTTTTTTTAGAAATAGACGAACTCACTTTACCTCCATTATCTTCAATAGCTTTTTTAAGTTCATTTCTAGTCATTTGATAAAAAACACCAGAGACCACAAATATTTTTCCTTGTAATTTATCTGTTAAATTTTCTAAACTTTCTGCCGAAACTTCTAATTGAATTCCTGAAACTTTTAAACGATTTATTAGTTGAATATTTCCTAAATCTGAAGAAAAATCGATAATACTTTGGGCAATTCTATCTCCTATTTCGTCAACCGAAATTAATGTTTCGAAATCTGCCGTCATTAATTTATCTATAGATTTAAAATGTTTCGCTAATTTTTTAGCAACCGTTTCACCTACAAAACGAATTCCTAATGCAAATAAGACTTTTTCAAATGGAATTTCTTTTGATTTTAAAACTCCTTTAATAATATTTTGTGCAGATTTTTCTGCCATTCTTTCTAACGGAATGATTTGTTTAGCTTTTAAATCATATAAATCCGCATAGTTTGTTATTAAACCTTCTTTACGAAGTAAATCAACAGTTTCCCCTCCTAAACCTTCAATATCCATTGCTTTTCTGCTAATAAAATGCTGTATTCTACCCGTAATTTGTGGAGCACATCCAAACTCATTCGGACAATAATGCTTCGCATCTCCTTCTTTTCTAATCAATGCTGTTTTACATTCCGGACAAATAGTTGCATACACTGTTGGTACTGAATTTTCTTGACGCTTTGTAAAATCTACCGCAATAATCTTCGGAATAATTTCTCCGCCTTTTTCCACAAAAACAGTATCCCCTTCTCTAATATCTAACTTTTCAATTTGATCTGCATTATGTAACGAAGCTCGTTTTACAATGGTACCTGCCAATTGTACCGGTTCTAAATTCGCTACTGGCGTAATTGCACCCGTTCTTCCAACTTGGTATGTAATTCCGTGTAAAATCGTTGAGACTTGCTCTGCTTTAAACTTGTAAGCAATAGCCCATCTTGGAGATTTTGCAGTATAACCTAGTTCTTCTTGTTGTTGTAAATTATTAACTTTAATAACAACTCCGTCCGTTTCATAGGGTAAATCATGACGTTTAATATCCCAAAATTTAATAAACTTAAAAACATCCTCAATAGTTTTTGTTGCTTGTAAAGTTTCTGGGACTTTAAATCCAGCTTTTCTTGCATTTTTTAAACTTTCAAGATGTGTTTTATATTTTCTACTATCCGTTACTAAATGATACAATAAACAATCTAAAGGACGTTTTGCAACTTCTGAACTGTCTTGTAATTTGAGACTCCCACTGGCAGTATTTCTCGGGTTTCTATAAGGCTCCTCTCCAATATCTATTCTTTCTTCATTCATTTTATGAAACCCATCAAAAGGTAAAATAATTTCTCCACGAATTTCAAAATTACTTAAAAAATCATCTTTTAAAACTAAAGGAATAGACCGAATTGTTTTAATATTTGCAGTTACATCATCTCCTTGAAAACCATCTCCTCTTGTTACAGCTTTTACGAAATGGTTATTCTGGTAAGTAAGATTAATTGAAGCACCATCAAACTTTAATTCACAAGTATATTCAACTTTATCTGTTCCCAACATCTTTTTGATACGCTTTTCCCAATCTAACAAATCTTCTTTAGAATATGAATTATCTAAAGAATACATTCTATTTTTATGAGAAATGGTTTCAAAGTTTTTAGTAATTTCTCCTCCGACTCTTTGTGTTGGTGAATTTGAATCAAAAAAAATAGGATTTTCTGCCTCTAATTTTTCTAGTTCTTTTAGTTTTATATCGAACTCAAAATCAGAAATTGTGGCATTATCTAAAACGTAATAATTATAATTATGTTGACGTAACCCTTCTCGAAGTTCCTCTATTTTTTGTTGAATTGTCATTAAGCTAAATAATTTTTCTTTGTCAATCTAAAATGACTAAGATTAGTTTCAAAAATAATATAATAAATATAAAACGCATCATAATTATAATTCTATTTTATGACCTAAATAACAACTCTGTAACATAAGTTACATAAAAAAATTTCATGATTTATATCATACTTTAATCAACGATTACAAATTAAATTTGAATTGTAAATGATTAATTATGAAAAACTTAGTGATTTTAGGAGCAGGAACGGCAGGAACAATGATGGCAAATCATTTGGTATCTAAATTAAAAAAAGACATTTGGAAAATTACCATTATAGATCAATATAAAACACACTATTATCAGCCAGGATTTTTATTTCTACCGTTCGATATATACACCTCAAAACAAGTTAAAAAAAATGGAAAGAAATTCATTCCAAAAGAGGTAAATTATATTCAAGAGAAAATTGAAAAAATTATTCCTGATAAAAATGAAATTCTACTGGAAAGCAATAAAAAGTTAGATTATGACCTACTAATAATCGCTACAGGAACAAAAATTGCACCTGAGGAAACCGAAGGAATGGCAGGACCGATGTGGCATAAAAACATTTTTGATTTTTATACATATGAAGGAGCGAAAGCCTTAAGAGATAAATTTAGAGAATGGGAAGGTGGAAAACTCGTTATACACATAACAGAAATGCCTATTAAATGCCCTGTTGCTCCTTTAGAGTTCGCTTTTCTGGCAGATTCTTATTTCAAAAACTCAGGAATAAGAGACAAAGTTGATATTACTTTTGTGACTCCTTTAGACGGAGCATTTACAAAACCAAAAGCGACACAAGCACTTCATTATTTATTAGAGGAAAAAGGAATAAAAGAAGTGACCGATTTTAATATTGAACGTGTAGATTATGAAAATAATAAAATTATTGATTATGCAGATACTGAAGTTGATTATGATTTATTAGTAACAGTTCCTACCAATATGGGAGATTCTTTAATAGAAAGGTCAGGCTTAGGAGATGATTTAAATTTTGTTCCCACAAACAAAGCAACACTTCAAACAACAGCAAATGAAAACATTTTTGCGCTTGGAGATTGTACTAATTTACCCGCATCTAAGGCTGGTTCTGTTGCACACTTTGAAGCAGAGATTCTAACCGAAAATATTTTAAGATATATAGATGGTAAAGAATTAAAAGAAAAATTTGATGGACATGCCAATTGTTTCATTGAAACTGGTAATGGGAAAGCTCTTTTAATAGATTTTAATTACACACAAGAACCAGTGGAAGGTACTTTCCCTTTTCCTGGAGTCGGCCCCTTAAGTTTACTGAAAGAAAGTAGAATAAATCACATGGGGAAAATGGCTTTTAAATGGATTTATTGGAATATGCTTATCAAGGGAATACACATTCCATTTGTATCCGCAACAATGAGTAAAAAAGGAAAACAGCTTAATTAAAATAGAAACTAAAAAATAATATTATGCAAAAAACATTAGCACAAGTAAAAGTAAATGTAAACGAAGAAGGCTATTTAACCGATTTTAATCAATGGACAAAAGAAATTGGTGCTGAAATTGCCAAGGAACAAGAAGTTGAAATGACAGATAAAAACTGGAAAGTAATAGATTATATTCATGATAAATTTAGAAAGGAAGAAGCATTATCTATTAGAGGTATTAAAAAGAGTGGTGTAATAAACATTAAAGAATTTTATAAATTATTTCCTGGAGGGCCTCTTAAAAAAGCAACAATGATTGCAGGAATACCAAAACCAAAAAGCTGTATTTAATCCAAAAACAAATTATCATGGGAAAAACAAAAGTTAGAAAAATGCTTTTTATCTTATCTAAAGCTACAATAGAAAATGTCTATGCTGCTTTTATTATGGCAAATGGAGCAAGAATGGAAGGTATTGAATCAGAAATATTTTTTACTTTCTTTGGATTAGAAGCAATTCAAAAGAAAAAACTAGAGCATTTAAGAGTTGCAACAGTTGGGAATCCTGCAATGCATATCCCCACAATGCTAGGCGGTTTGCCGGGAATGGAAGCTTTAGCTACTAAAATGATGAAAAAAGAAATGGAAAAATTAGATATGCCGCCTGTTGGTGAGTTTTTAGAAATTCTTTCTGGTTCTGGTTGCAGACTATGGGCTTGTAAATTAGCGGTAGATATGTTTCACTTAAAAAAAGATGATTTAATTGATGAAGTAGAAGACATTATTACTATTGGTGATTTTTATGCAAGAGCAGATCAAGAAAATACACACCTCTTATTTATATAAAGCAATTAATTATTTCATAATAAAAAAACCCAAAACAATAATTTGTTTTGGGTTTTTAAATATGCATTTAACATACCTGTTTTTTAATAATAGGTATATCTTCTAACTTTTGCTATGTGTTTGGCCAAACGCATTACTTGATGAGAATAACCATATTCATTATCATACCAGACATAAATTACAATAGTTTCTTTATCCGTTATGGTTGATTTACTATCAAAAATTGAAGGTGCTGTTGTACCAATTATATCTGCTGAAACTAGTTCATTATCTAAAGAATATTTAATTTGCTCTACCAAATCACCTTCTAAAGCATATTTTTTCATAATTGCATTTATTGAATCTGTTGTGATTGGAACTCTTAATTGTAAATTTAAAATAGCTAAAGAACCGTTTGGAACAGGAACTCTAATTGCATTTGATGTAAGCTTACCTTCTAATGATGGTATTGCTTTTGAAACTGCTTTCCCTGCACCAGTTTCTGTAATGACCATATTTAAAGCTGCTGATCTTCCTCTTCTGTATTTATCATGCATGTTATCTACCAAATTTTGATCGTTTGTGTAGGCATGGATGGTTTCTAAATGTCCTTTTTTTATTCCGAAATTATCTTCTAAAACTTTTAAAACTGGCGTAATTGCATTGGTAGTACAAGATGCTGCTGAAAAAATATCTACTTTATCGGGATTGTATTGTTTGTGATTTACGCCATGCACAATATTTGGAATTCCTTTACCTGGAGCCGTTAATAAAACCTTACTTGCTCCTTTTGCTTTTAGGTGTCTGCTTAATTCTACATCGTCCCTAAAAGCACCTGTGTTATCAATAATTAAAGCGTCATTAATATTGTAGGCTGTGTAATCTATCTCTTCTGGTTTATTGGCAGAAATCATAAAAACGGTTGTACCATTTATAATTAATGCTTTATTTTCTATGTCTGTTTGCACTGTCCCTAAAAAATCTCCATGAACAGAATCGATACTTAATAATGATGCTCTTTTTTCTAAAATAGATTGCGTAATTTCTCCACGAGTTACAATTGCTCTTAATCGTAATTGAGAACCTTTCCCCATTTTAGTCATTAATTCTCTTGCCAACAACCGACCAATTCTTCCAAAACCATATAAAACAACATCTTTAGGCTTAATATCTTTAAAATTAGTAACATTTCTTAGTTGCTTTTTTACAAAGGCTACTTTATCTAGACATCCACTAGGGTTTAAATGACATTCGTAAGCTAATTTACCAATATCTAACTTAGATGATGGTAAATCTATTTTCTGAATTGCCTTGGCAATGCTTAATGCATCTTGTATTGTAATTGCTTTATTTACAAACTCTTTAGCATAATCTATTAAATTCAGAACTTCACTAGCTCTTTTATCTACTAATGTATTTCTAAACAAAACTAATTCTATAGATTTATCATACCATAAGTCGTTTACAATATTTATAAATTCTATTGTAGCTCTTCTGGTTTTTGCTTGCAATGCAACTTCTTTTTCGTAATCTAAATTTAAGGACATCTATATATAACTAATTTAAAATTTTTACAAAAGTATTTCTTTTTTTGAAAACACGAAATCGATTTCGTTAAAATCTTTAACCCACAAAAAAATCCTGATAAACTATCAGGATTCTTGCTTTTAAATTTTAAACGTATTATCTATCTGAAACGTAATCTTTCTTTTTCCCCTTCAGTATTTATCATTTCAATAACAATAGAATATCTACTTTGTGCGACATTTTCTAATATTTTTACAGCTTCATCAGCAGTTTCAATTTCTTTATCATTAATTTTTGTGATGATAAAATTCTTTAAACTGTCTTTAGACTCTCTTTCTCCAGTATTAATAATCTTTACACCATTATTAATATCATTCTTTTTTAATTCATTTTTTGATAAATCCTTCAATTCCCAATTAAAGGTTTTCGAAATAAACCTTTTTACTTTCTTACTTAATTTCACACTTTTAGTAACAAGTTTACCTTCTCTTTCTACTGTAATATTTACAAAATCACCGGGTCTTTTTGCTGTTAGTTGCCCCCTTAATTCAGAAAATTTTGTAATTTTTACATTATTTACTTTCACAATCACATCCTCTTTTTGTAATCCAGCATTCGCAGCACCTTGCCCTTCTTCAACACCTACAATTTTTACACCTACAATTTTGTCATTATCAACTGGTGAAAAACGGATACCTATTACCGCTTCTTGCACAGCACCATACTCTAATAAATCGTCTACAATTTTCTTTGCTATATTAGATGGCACTGCAAAAGAATACCCAACAAAAGAACCTGTTTTTGAAGAAATTGCAGTGTTAATTCCAACCAATTCTCCTCGTGTATTTACCAAGGCTCCTCCACTATTTCCTGGGTTTACAGCTGCATCTGTTTGAATAAAAGAATCAATTGCTGTGTTACCTTCTAAATCTCTTCCTTTGGCACTTACAATTCCTGCCGTCACCGTAGATGTTAAATTGTAAGGATTACCAACAGCTAAAACCCACTCACCGACCTTAATTGTATCAGAATCAGCAAAAGGAACATATGGCAAATCTATTTCTGTCTCAATTTTTAATAAAGCAATATCGTTCTCCTTATCAGTTCCTATTAACTCTGCTTTGTATTTTTTCTTGTTATTTAAAGTAATTTCAATTTCGTTAGCACTATCAATAACATGATTATTAGTAATAATGTAGCCATCAGAAGAGATAATAACTCCACTTCCTGTGCCTACTTGCTCAAACTTTCTTGTTCCACTTCCATTTCCGTAGAATAATTCTGCAAAAGGATTTTTCTGTGTTCTAATTGCGGTATTTTTTACATGGACAACAGCATTTAAAGATTTTTCTGCTGCCAAGGTAAAATCTATGGCTGCCGCCGCAATAGCCGTTGAATTGCGTGTAAATGTTGGATTATAATTTGTTTGCACTGTTTGCATCTTTTCAGGCACAGTTCTTTCTATAATTACTGTGTCATTAAAGAACATTTTGTAACCACCCAATGTAAGTGCTCCGCCTAAAACTGCTATTCCTAATAAACCCAAAAGTTTCTTCATAATTATGCTTTTTTAATATATCAAATATACAATTTTAACATTTTCAAAAAATCTGTTTAACTTGCTTTTAACGGACTTTAACCACTTTTTAACAAACTTTTTTTATTCTTGAAATACTTATCTTTGTCCTATGAATTTGACTTTTTACAAATATCAAGGTACAGGAAATGACTTTGTGATGATAGACAATAGAGCAAAAACCTTTCCCAAAGAAAATACTGACTTTATTTCTCATTTAGCAGACAGACATTTTGGTGTTGGTGCAGATGGTATTATTTTAATTGAAAATGAAAGTAATTTTGATTTTAAAATGATTTATTTTAATCCTGATGGTAGCCAAACTTTTTGTGGAAATGGGGCTAGATGTGCTGTTGCATTCGCCAAACGATTAGAAATCATAAAAGATAAAACTACTTTTATAGCTGTTGATGGTGAACATTTTGCAGAAATTAAAAATGATATTATTTCTTTACAAATGATTAATGTTAATAATATACAAGTAAACGAAAATTCAGTTTTCATGCATACAGGAACCCAACATCATGTAGAATTGGTGGATGATTTAAATGAGTATCCTGTTTTTGAAAACGGAAAAGAAATAAGAAATAGTTATCAAGATCCAGGAAGTAATGTAAATTTTGTTCAGCAAATTGACGCTACCTCTTTTAGAGTTAGAACTTATGAAAAAGGCGTAGAAAACGAAACGCTTGCTTGCGGCACGGGTGTTACTGCAGTAGCAATTGCTATGCATAAAACGAATAAAACTAAAAGTAATGTAGTTTCTTTATCCACAGAAGGTGGTCATTTAGAAGTTTCATTTACAGAAGGAAAAGGAATTTATAAAAACGTGTTTTTAAAAGGACCAGCAAAATTTGTTTTTAAAGGAACAATAACTATTTAACTTTAAATTATTGATTACATACAAACATAGAAAAATGTCTATCCAGTAAAATAATGTTAACTATAATTCTATGCAGTCAAAAAATAAAATAATAACAAATGTCATTATCTGGTGAAAAAATAATTTTACGTGCTTTAGAGCCAGAAGATTTAAACTTTCTATATCAAATAGAAAATAATGAATCTTTTTGGGAAGTTAGTCATACGCAAGCTCCATTTTCAAAATATATTTTAAAACGATATTTAGAAAATGCCCATTTAGATATTTATGAAAGCAAACAACTTCGCTTGCTCATTGAAGAAAAATCAACGAGAAAACAAATTGGTATGATTGATTTGTTTGATTATAACCCGCAACATAAAAGGGCAGGAATTGGAATTTTAATTCATCCTGATTTTGAAAAAAAAGGATTTGCCTCTGAAGCTTTATCAATCATCATAAACTATTCTTTTTCTCATTTACAAATGCATCAACTATACGCAAATATTACATCGGATAACATAAAAAGTTTAGCCTTATTCAATAAATACAACTTTATCAAAACTGGTGTAAAAAAAGATTGGATTTTATCTGAAGGAAAATTTAAAGATGAAGTTTTATTTCAGTTGATAAAAGAGTAATTTTGCAGTTCTTTAAACATAAAAAAACTTGAGTAAAAAATTTATATATACCGTTATCGCTACCATTATTTTAATTGGTGGAATTTTGGCATACAACTATTATCAAAAAATATTCGGAAAAACAATTACTAAAGAAACTGTTCTTTTTGTATACACTGCAGATAGCTTAATCGATGTAAAAAATAAAATATCTGAATTTTCTAAAAACCCTAGCACTTTCCTCTTAGTTGCAGCAAAGAAAAACTTTTCTACACCCAAATCGGGAAGGTATATTTTAAAAAAAGGTATGTCCAATAATGATATTGTTAATATGCTTAGAAGTGGGAATCAAACCCCTGCAAAAGTATCCTTTAATAATCAAGATACTTTAGAAAAATTAGCTGGTAGAATTGCAGAACAACTAGAAACTGATTCTATTTCCATCATTAAATCGTTTACTGATGAAAAATTTTTATCCGTAAATAAATTATCAAAAAAATCTATTTTACAAATTTGCATTCCTAATAGTTATGAGTTTTATTGGAATGTATCTGCCGAGAATTTTAGAGACAAAATGTTAGCTGAATACCATCGTTTTTGGAATTCTAAAAGATTAGAAAAAGCAAAAACATTAAACATGTCTATTAATCAGGTAATTGCTTTAGCATCCATAGTGCAAAAAGAAACTGCGAAAACAGAAGAACGTCCAATTGTTGCAGGTTTATATTTAAATAGATTAAAAAAGGGCTGGCCTTTGCAAGCAGATCCAACAATTATTTATTGTATCAAAGAAGTTAAAGGACAAGATTACATAGTAAAAAGAGTTTTAACGGCTGATTTGGAAATAAATTCACCTTACAATACATACAAAAAGAAAGGTTTACCTCCTACTTTGATTGCAATGCCCGACATTTCTTCTATTGATGCTGTCTTAAATTCAACGAAACACAATTATATGTACATGTGCGTAAACGTTGACAAGTTAGGGTATCATGCCTTTGCAAAAACACTCGTTCAACACAATAGAAATGCTGCTAAATATCATATTTGGTTAAATAAGCAAGGTGTAAATAGATAAAAATCAATTCTGTAAAAAATTAAGGATTTAATTACTTAAATCACAAGAGTAAAGGGAATAGTTATCCAGAATCATCAATAAAATACCTTTAAAAGAAATTATTTATAATTTTTATAAAATTAACTCACTGATGGTCAATTACATTATAAATATGTTATAATTTTGCAACCGCAAAACAGAAAAATTATAAATATCAAAAAGGTTTTATTTTTTACGAGTTTGTTTTTACTATTTGTACACGCAATTTCAATGAATAGTAAATTAAAAGAAAACAACAATAAATCGTATCCAAAATTTTTAGATTACAACATTCCTTATTTACAAAATAATTTTGTTGCTTTTAAACAAGCACTCGCCTTTAAAGAATCTCAAGGAAAATATACTGTTGTAAATACCTTAGGCTATTTAGGAAAGTATCAATTTGGAAGAACTACATTAGAACGTTTTGAAATTTACAACACCAAAGAATTTTTACAAAACCCAGAATTGCAGGAAAAAGCATTTACTGCTTTATGTAAAGTAAACAAATGGATTTTAAGAAAGGACATTAAAAATTCTGTTGGTAAAACCATTAACGGGATTGAAATTACAGAATCAGGAATTCTAGCTGCTGCACATTTAGGTGGTGCAGGAAATGTAAAAAAATACTTACGAAGTAATGGAGTAAAATGCTTTTCTGATGCTTATGGCTCTTCTATACAAATATATCTGAAAAAATTTGGAGGCTATGATGTTTCTAGTATTGTCGCAGACAGAAAAGCAAAAGCGTAATTACTTTTGAATAATAAAAATAGCTGGCTTTTTGTGCAAGTCTGGTTGTTGATGTTTCCAATCTTTTACCATCATTGTTTTTATATATTCGGCTGGCAGCGTAATATCTACAGCAATACACAAATAAGTTGTTGGCGCTAAAGTTGCTTTTAAATCTGCAAACATTTTTTCATTTCTATAAGGAGTTTCTATAAAAATTTGAGCTTGATTTTTATCCTTAGATAACTTTTCTAAATCTTTTAATGCTCGTTTTCTATCTCCTTTATCAATTGGCAAATAACCATTGAAAGCAAAATTTTGTCCATTCATTCCAGAACTCATCATTGCCATTAAAATAGATGATGGCCCTACTAAAGGAACAACTTGTATGTTTTTTTGATGCGCTAATTTCACTATAGTTGCTCCTGGATCTGCCACCGCAGGAACTCCAGCTTCAGATAACAAACCAATATTAATTCCTTGTTGGCAAACATCTAAATATTTATGAGTTTCTATTTCTTCTGCATATTTGTCTAGCAACATAATATGTAAAGAAGACTGTTGTTTTTTAGGTGATATTTTTTTGATAAACTTTCTAGCTGACTTCTCATTCTCAACAATATAATAATCTATTTGCTCTACCACCTTTTTTACAGATAAAGGCATTACTTCTAAAGGTTCTGTCTCGCCCAGAGTTGTCGGAATTAAATAGAGTTTACCTGTCATTTTTTTTCAGATTTAAGACAATTTATTTGCTATGATTTCACAAGCTTCTTCTAACATTGTATACACATGCTCAAAACCCTGATTTGCTCCATAATATGGATCTGGAACACTTAAATTTTGAGTAGGATGTATTTCATTTAAAATCATTTGTACTTTACTCTCCTCTTTTTGATTTCTTGCCAACATCAAAATATCTTGATAATTACGATCATCCATCACAAAAATATAATTAAAAGTATCAAAATCTTTGATTGTAAATTTTCTTGCTTTTTGATCTGCAATATTAATTCCGTATTTTCTAGCAACTTCAATTGAGCGCTTATCAGGAGCATTACCTTTATGGTAAGCTGCAGTTCCTGCTGAGTCTATAAGAAAATTTTGAGGATTCATTTTAGATTTCAAAATACCTTCTGCTAAAGGTGAACGACAAATATTCCCTAAGCACACCATTAGTATTTTTATCATGATAAAATGAAATTTTTAGAAAGTTAACTTCTTTGTTAAATCGTCAACGTATTTTCTAAACTGTTTATCAGTCTCTGTTAGATTATCGACTGTTTTACAAGCATGTAAAACAGTTGCATGATCTCTTTGTCCAATTTGATTACCAATACTTGCTAAAGATGTTTTCGTTAATCTTTTCGCAAAATACATTGCTAATTGACGTGCTTGTACAATGTGTCTTTTACGAGTTTTAGATTGTAAAGTAGCAACATCCATATCAAAATATTTAGAAACCTCTTTTTGAATATAATCTATAGAAACTTCTTTTTTGGTGTTTTTTACAAATTTATCTACAATCTGTTTTGCCAATTCAATAGAAAATTCTCTTCTATTAAAAGAAGCTTGAGCAATCATAGAAATAATTACACCTTCCAATTCTCTAACGTTAGATTTTATGTTTTTGGCAATATATTCGATAATTTCTTCAGGCATTTCTACACCATCTCGGTACAATTTATTTTGTAAAATAGAAATTCTTGTTTCGTAATCTGGTGCTTGTAATTCCGCAGATAATCCCCACTTAAAACGAGATAATAAACGTTGTTCAATATCTTGCATGTCTACAGGTGCTTTATCGGAAGTTAAAATTACCTGTTTTCCATTTTGATGTAAATGATTAAAGATATGAAAGAATACATCTTGTGTACCTACTTTACCAGATAAAAACTGAACATCATCAATTAGTAAAACATCAATCATTTGATAGAAATGAATAAAATCATTTCTTGTATTCGATTTTACAGAATCTATGAATTGTTGTGTAAATTTCTCTGAAGAGATATATAGCACTGTTTTATCTGGATATTTATCTTTTATATCCACACCAATGGCATGTGCTAAATGTGTTTTTCCTAAACCTACTCCACCATAAATTAATAATGGATTAAAAGATGTCCCTCCAGGTTTATTCGCAACCGCCATTCCAGCTGAACGAGCTAATCTATTAGAATCTCCTTCAACAAAATTTGCAAAACTATAATTAGCATTTAATTGAGATTCAATTTTCACTTTCTGTAAACCAGGAATTATAAAAGGATTTCTTAATTCTCTTTTACTCGACTCCAATGGTACAGTAACTCTTTGAGGTTTTAATGGATCTCTATTTGAGCTTGGTATTTTTACAATCTGTGGCCTATTACTGCTATAATTATTTTCCATCTTTACATCATAAATCAATTTGGCGTCATTACCTAATTGTCTTACTAATGCAACACGTAATAATTTAATGTAGTGCTCTTCTAACCATTCATAAAAAAATTTACTTGGTACTTGAATAGTTAATGCTTCTCCAGAGAGTTTTACGGGTTTTATTGGCTCAAACCATGTTTTATAGGCTTGAGGTTTAATATTATCCTTGATAAAAGATAGACAGTCCGTCCAAACGGATTCCGCAGTATAATTCATTTATTAACTTGGTAAAATTCGAGATTCTTATTTTAATAAAAACTTTATCTTAACTTCTTCTAAGGCTACACAAAAGTGTGAATAAAATTCAGTATAAAAAAATCAATTTGCTATTGATTACTAACTATTTTTTACGTATTATCGTTAAAATTATAAACGTTTAAACCTATTGAAAAAATCATCAACAAAAACTAGGGTTCGATATTCTGAAACGGATCAAATGGGGGTAGTATATCATGGTAATTATGCACAATTTTTTGAATTAGGCAGAACTGAATGGTTACGGAATTTGGGGGTTACATACAAAGATATGGAAATAAGCGGTATAATGCTTCCTGTAATTTCATTAAACTGTAATTTCATTAAATCTGCGCGCTATGACGACGTTTTAACCATCGAAACTTTTTTAAAGAAAAAACCAATGGTGAAGATTGAGTTTGATTATAAAATTACAAATCAAGATGATGAATTAATTTGTACAGGAAATTCTGTTTTAGCTTTTATGAATATGAAAACGGAAAAACCAACAAGATGCCCTGATTATTTATTGGAAGGTTTAGGGTTTTAATTATTTATTTTATAATTATATTTTTCACTACTTGTTGATCTCCTAAGATAATTTTAATAAAATATACTCCTGAGCTCAGATTCTTAATATTCAAATTTTCTTCAAAAGTGTTCTTTTTATATATCAACCTTGCAGTAGAGTTATAAATTTTTACGTTAGAAATTTTTGAAACATCTAAGTTTTTAGAAATATCAATTTTAAAATACTTTTCAGCTGGATTAGGATAAATTTTTATGGATGTTTCGTTAAATAAACTTTCCATATTTAAAGCATCTTCATTTACATATGGATCTGTACCATTTATAAGCTCCTCTAGGTTTGTAAAACTATCATTATCCGGATCATCATTTGCATCACTAGCATATGAAAGCAACTCTTTAAGTTCCCATTCATCATCTAAACCATCTCCATCTACATCTGATCCAGATCCAGAAAAACTTGAATGAGTTGGATCTAATTTTGGCATTGAAGCATTTACTTCTTTTAAATAATCTCTTAACTTTATTGTTAAAGTTCTTGCTAATGTAGACTGAGAACCCAACAAATCTATATTTTCACCAATATCTGAAGATAAATCATGTAAAAGAATCTCCCCTGTTTCATATTCAACCATTAATTTATAATTTCCACTAACTAGCGCTGAACGTGGTTTCTTATTTGGGTTATTATCATAATGAGGTGAATGAAAATAGATTGGATTTGTTCTTGAAAAAGAACTTCCAGTTAGTAAAGGCACAATACTCTGCCCATCTAAATTTTCAGGTAATGCAGTTGTGCTTCCTGTTAGTTCTGCTATTGTTGGAAACAAATCATACCCAACAATTACTTCAGAATTACGACTATCTTGAATTATATTTGGACCTTTAACAATAAATGGAACCCTAATTCCGCCTTCTTTTATAAATGTTTTTCCAAATGACAAAGGTGAATTATCGGTGAAATTCATTTGCCCCCCATTGTCAGAAACAAAGATCACATAAGTATTACTATCCAACCCCAAATTAGTTATTTCGTCTAATAACAATCCTAAGCCATCATCTGTATCTTCTGTCATTGCTGCATACTCCACATTGTCATGACGTGTTCCTATAGGTCTTTGTGCCTCATCATTATAAAGATCTATAGTTTCTTGTCTAGCCTCAATATCACTATGAACCGCATAATGAGAAAGTTGTAAAGCAAATGGAACTCCATCATTCACTGCATTTTGAATAAATTCAATAGATTTTGTTGTCAATTCAAATATTTTTTTAGGATCTGCTTGTACAGTTCCTCCTTGACTTCCATCTCCATTACTTGTACTACCATCTGTAAAATCAAACCCATTATTTGCTGGACTTGAGTCAGATGTATTTCCTTGATGCCATTTACCAAAATGTGCAGTTCTATAGTTCATTCCAATAGATTTTAACCATTCTGCATACGTAACTTCATTGCCATCTAATACAGTAATTATAGTTGGCTCAATTAAAATTTTACCTGTAGCAATTACATTATCTGTGTTTGTAAAATTAGCACGAGCTGGAGTTTTACCAATTAATATGCTATTTCTAGATGGAGAACATTTTGGAGCAGGTGCATATCCTCGAGAAAAAGTCATTCCTTTAGAAGCTAAAGATTCTAATTCTGAAGTTATATAATAATCACTTTTAGAGTCTAATAATGATGCATCCATTTGAACAGAAGTTCCTGTCCAACCTTGATCATCTAAAACTACGATTACAAAATTTGATTGAGCTGTTACATTGAACCCAAAAAAAGTAAAGCAACAGAGAATGAAAAAAAAATTAATGTAATTATTATTCAATTTTATGAGTTTTAAATTAAAAGACCGTAATCAAATTTTAACTTTGACCCTAATTATTTGAAATAGTTTAATCGTGTTTAACAATATCAACCTTATACAGGTTTTTAAAAATTTCAAAAATTGATTGTGCATCTTTTTTCCTGATGCAAATCACATATTCACAATCTAATTCTAATTTCTGGCTAACAATTGTTAAATTTTTCTCCTTCACAATTCTCATTACCTTATTCATCATATCGTATTGAAAATTCAATTGAAAGAAAATATCTATTGTTTTTTCAATAATTTCAGATGCTTGTAAAGTAATTTGTGCAGATGTTTTGTAAGCATTTATCAAACCACCAACCCCTAATTTTGTTCCTCCAAAATACCGAACAGAAACTATTAAAACATTGGTAACTTCAAAAGATTGAATTTGGCCATAAATTGGCATTCCTGCCGAATTATTGGGCTCACCATCATCATTGGCTCTATACTCGAGTTGCTCAATCCCTATTTGATATGCATAACAAAAATGACGCGCAGAATGGTGCTTTTTCTTTAAGAGATCTATAGCATCTTTAACGTCACCATCATTTAAGACAGGAAATGCATATCCAAAAAATTTACTATTCCTATCCTTAAAGAGTGTTTCTTCTGACGGTTTTTCTATAGTTTTGTATGCATCATTTTCCATTATGCCATGGCTACAATTACAATTCCAATAATTGCCAAAGCAACTCCAATTTTATTTTTAACACTAAATTGTTCTTTAAATAATAAAATTCCCACCAAAGTAGAAACGATTACGATACCTACATTATTAATGGTAAACAATGTTGAACTTTCAAAACCTTTAGTTTGTAATGCTTTAATTAAAAACACAATTGAATAATAGTTTGGGACTCCTAAAACAATACCTGCAATAATATTTTTAACACCAAAAGAGGTTCTTTTTTTAATGGATTTTACCAGTAAAATAATTAAACCAAAAAAGGCCGCAATACCAAACAAACTTCCGGAAAAGACAGAAACTTCTTCTTTTGGCACATGAGTAACCTCCACATATTTTAAAGTTGTATCAATCGCACCAGAACCTAAAAATAATAAAATAGGTAATAATAAACCTGCATTTTTATGCGTTGTTTTTTCCTCTTTCACCGACGCTAAATAAACCGCTATTAAGGCAATAATAATTCCTGCTATTTTTAAAATTGTAACAGATTCATTATACAGAAAAACACCGAAAAAAACAGGAATAACTACAGACATTTTTCCGGCAACAGAAGCCACAGAAACTCCATTCTCGTGAGCAGTTTTTGCCATCACAAAAAAGATGGAAACAAACAAAGCTCCTAAAAAAACAGCTCCTAAAAACCAAGGTTGTTTGGGTATTTCTGTAACAGAAAAACTTTTTTCTGCAAAAGCAAACCCCATCGAAAGGGCAACAATATAATTTACAAATATCGCTTTTAAAATATCGACTTTATAAATGCCGAAATACTTAAAAATCACAAATAAACCCGTAGAAAAAAGTATACTTAAAAGTAGATAAATCAATTAATTTTATTTTTAGTGAATAATTCTGTAACGTCTTCTTTTTTAGGAATTAAATTCCAAACATGAATCCCCAATTTATTTGCTGAATCTGTGTTTTCTTTTAAATCGTCAACAAATAAAGTTTCATCAGCAACTAAATTATTTGCGTTTAAAACAAATTCATAGATTTCTGAATCTGGTTTCCTAAAATTAATTTCATGCGATAAATAAAACTGCTCAAAAGATTTTTCAAACGTATTATAAAAAACTTCTCCTAATGAATCTTGCACCCATTTAATGTGTAAGTCATTTGTATTACTTAATAAGAACAACCTATACTTTTTACTTTCTGATAATTCTTTTAAAAAATCTAAACGCTTTTTAGGAAAATCTAACAAAATAGCATTCCAAGCGTAAACTAAATCAGCCTTAGGTATTTCAAACTTCTTATAAAAAAAATCAATAAACTCATCAGTAGTCATCAACCCTTTTTCGTATTGATGATACACGCCAATCATTTCATCAGAAATTTTTGTGACCCCCAATTTTGCCATTTCTACAAATGTAGCCTGTTTATCTAGATTGATAAAAATATCTCCAAAATCGAAGATGATGTTTTTAATCATTCGAATATCTTTTTAAAATGTCATTTTTAATTTTTATTTCTGAAGTAATTTTTGCGCAAAAAACAGGAGCTTTAATTCCTTTTATAAAAGAGGTGTCTCCTGTAAAAACTCTTGCTTCATCCCATAAATTGGCATCAATAAAAGTTTGTAAAGTTTGTGTTCCTCCTTCAATAATTACAGATTGAATTTGGTGTTTCTGTAAAACTTCACAGATTTGCTTCGCTATATTTTTTGAAAAATTAATGATTTCAAAAAAGATGGCTTTATCTTCTTGAAAATGAAAATGCTCTTTCGTTTCTGTAATTACAATGGTTTTTATACTTCCGTCAAAAACATTCCTGTTTTTTGGAATTCGTAAATTGCGATCCAATACAATTCTTACAGGGTTATTTCCAAACCAACTTCGTACATTTAATTTAGGGTTATCGGCAATAACAGTATTTGTACCTACTAAAATTGCATGCTCTTCGCTTCTATATTTATGAACTAATTGCTGTGAAATCTTATTAGAAATCCAAACAGGTTTTTGCATATTTTTTGTTAATGGAGCAATAAAACCATCTATTGTTTCTGCCCATTTTAAAATGACATAAGGTCTTTTTTTCTCTTGTACTGTAAAAAATCGTTTGTGGTGCAATCTACATTCATCTTCTAAAACACCAACAATTACGTTTATTCCAGCTTTTCTCAAACGGCCAACCCCTTTACCGGCAACTAAATCATTAGAATCTAAACAACCAATAACCACCATTTTAAACTGATGCTTTACCAATAAATCTGCACATGGTGGTGTTTTACCAAAATGAGCGCAAGGCTCTAGCGTTACATAGATTGTTGCTTCTTTTAAAAGTGTTTTATTTTTAACCGAATTTATTGCATTTACTTCAGCATGATTTTCTCCATAAGCAGATGTAAAACCTTCTCCGATAATCTTATTATCAAAAACAATTACTGCACCAACACTAGGATTTGGACGTGCATTTCCAATACCGTTTTGGGCAATTTGTAAACAACGTTGTATGTATAATTCGTGATTAATAATTTGATTAATTATAAGAGAAATTTAACTAACTTAAGCTAAAAATTTATTTTCATTTCTTGAGTTTTATCAACTAAAAACTCTTTTGTAAAACCAAAAACAGCATACTTTAAGTTTCCTTTAAACTGAACTTTTACTTTATTTTTAAGAATAGAAGCTATTAATCCGCCTAAAATGCCATTTTTATTGTTTTCAAAAATACGTTTTGTAGGAATCATAACTTTTAAAGGAATTGAAAAGTCATTTCTCGCCGGAACTTTAAATTCATCAGCATACACCTGCGCAACTTCTTCTCCATTTACAATTACTTTTATTTGATCAGTAAATATTTTACCTCCAACATCATTCGGGTTTTGAAAGTGTGCATTTGCTTGTAATTGAATTGTATCTGCCTGAAAGCTGATTACTTTTACATCATCTAACTTTATAAAAACGGGTGGTTTTTTTACAGAACAACTGTAAATTAATAAAAATAAACCTAAAAAATAGAATACTTTTTTCATCAAAAATCTTTAAAAAAATAGGTAACTTGCTCTTGCAAAAATACAGTAATAAATGACAAGTCAAGATTTTATCATTAGAGAAATTACACCTGCAGATAATGCAGAACTGGCAAATGTTGTTAGAAGTGTAATTTTAGAAATGGGTGCTCCAAAAATTGGCACCGCTTATGAAGATACAGCCACGGATAACATGTTTGAAACCTATCAAAAAGAAAAAGCAATTTATTTTGTTGTAGAACAGCATAATAAAGTTGTTGGTGGTGCCGGAATTGCACAATTAGATAATTACGAAGGCAATTTTTGTGAACTTCAAAAGATGTACTTTTTGCCTTTGGTTCGCGGAAAAGGGATTGGCACAAAATTAATCTCTACGTGTTTAGAAAAAGCAAAAGAATTTGGTTTTGAAAGCTGCTATTTAGAAACCATGCCTTATATGACGGCAGCTCAAAAATTATATAAAAAAAATGGCTTTACCTCTTTAAACAAACCAGTTGGTAATACGGGTCATTATGCGTGTAATGTTTGGATGCTAAAAAAAATATGATCTTAAAAGAATTTAGAACCTTTTTTACTGAAGTACTTTCAGAAATTTATCCACAGACAGAAATAGATTCTTTTTTCTTTCTCATAATGGAAGAAAAACTAAAATTACAAAGAATTGATACGGTCTTAAAACCTAATTTTCAAATTTCTGATGCTATTTTTAAAGAATTAGAAACAATCGTAAACCAATTAAAAAAGGAAAAACCAATACAATACATTTTAGGGAAAACAGAATTTTATGGAATGCCTTTAAAAGTTGATGAAAACACTTTAATTCCAAGACCAGAAACAGAAGAATTGGTAGACTGGGTTCTTAATGAAGCTTCACATCTAGAAAATCATAAAACTAAAAACCTTTCAATTTTAGATATTGGAACAGGAACGGGTTGTATTCCTATTTCCCTGGCCAAGAACTTACCACAGGCAAACATTTCTGCTATCGATATTTCTGAGAATGCTTTAAAAATTGCAAAACAGAATGCTATTTTAAATGAAGTTGAAATTAATTTTTCTAAAATTGACATTTTAAAAACTACTACTTTATGGCAAAAATTTGACATTATAGTTTCCAATCCTCCATATGTCAGAGAATTAGAAAAAGTGGAAATGCAAAATAACGTTTTACACAACGAACCGCATTTAGCATTGTTTGTTTCTGATGAAAATCCGTTGATTTTTTATGATAAAATTGCTGACGTAGCAAAACAGCATTTAACTAAAAATGGCCTTCTTTTCTTTGAGATTAACCAATATTTAGGACAAGAAACTTTAAAATTACTAGCAGAAAAAGGTTTTACAAATATAAAATTACGCAAAGACCTATTTGGTAATGAAAGAATGGTAAAAGCTTCATTCTTTATCTAGTGTTAGCTTTCAATGTCTATTATTTTTTTTATATTTGGTTTCAAAAAAAAAACAGCTATGAAATATAGAAAAGGTTATCCAAACAGTAAATCAGTCCAAACAACTCCCAGAATTTACTTCACAATTATTTAATATTTTTTTTTAAGAATACCCAATCATTAATACCAGTTATTTAAATAATATCATAATTTAATACTGTATTAATCTTTTATGTTATCATACCGCAGAAAATTAACTTTTATATTTACATTTCTTAGTTTTATTTTTATTCAAAAAAATAATGCTGAAGGTATTTTTACAAACTCAAAAAGCAAAGATTTACCATTCACCTATAATCTCTTATATTATAAAAAAAACAGCAATCATTTAGATTTAAACCTAGCCTCTGAAGAATTTAAAAAAATGCCTGAGAGTAATAGTTTAGGCTTTTTAAATGGCTCCTATTGGTTTCAATTAACCGTGAATGAAGCGGCAGAGCATAAAAAAATAATAGCTTACATACCAACGCATCACATTCGTAAAATTGATATTTACAAACTTACAAACCTTAAGTTAGAGCGTATTTCATCATCAGGAAATAGCCTTCTTCAAAATCAGCTTCTTGTAGATTATAAATTTCCTGCTTTTAAAATTAACACAGCGAACAAATCAGTGTACTATTTAAAAGTAGATTTTCCAAAAGAAGCTAATTTTCCAATTAAATTTATCCCTGAGAAAAATTTTATTTCATTTATTCTTAATAAACAAATGATTAACAGTTTCTACTACGGAACAGCAATAATCATGATTTTATTAAATCTTTTTTTCTTTTTTAAATTTAAAGATAAAACCTATTTATATTATCTTCTTTTTCTAACATCATTAATGGTTAACTTCTTATTATGGGATGGTTCATTCATAAATTTATTTAGAAATAATTCTAATTACTATAATTTAGAGTTCTTTATTCATATTTCTAATGAAATTTGGTTTTTACTTTTTTCAATAAAATTCTTAAACCTAGACAAAAGACATCCATTAATTACTAAAGTATTTTACATTTTCCCTGTGCTAGTGTTAACTGCATATATATGTTATTCAATTTCTAACAAGTTTATTTTTATTGCCATTGGGGACGCAATTGGAATTTCACTCTTTCCTGTCCTGTGGATTTTTGGTATTTATTATATAAAAAAAATACCCTATGCAAAATTTTATGTTTTAGGGTATTTATTAATTGTTCCTTTTGCCTTATTTTTTGTTATTGGCTATCCTTTTGGTTTCTGGGAAGTTCATGGAAATATGGATATTGTTAAAATTGCTAGTTGGTTAGATATTATTGTTTTCACCTATGCAATTAGTTACAGAATGAAAACTATAATGATTGAAGGAGAATTACATATTACAGCACTAAAAAACTCTATTGAAACAGGACAGTTATCAACTGAAATGAAGCCAAACAAAAGTCTGGTTGATCCTTATTTAATACTTTTACAACCTAACGAACTACTTAATAAACCATTAACAATAAGAGAGCTAGAAGTTTTAAAATATCTAAAAAAAGGAGATACAAATACCATAATTAGTAAAAAACTATTCATCTCTCCTAACACACTAAAATCTCATGTTAGAAATATTTATGCTAAAACCAATTCTAAAAACAGAAAAGAATTAAAAGAAAAAATAATAGAACTAATTTATTGATTAACAATGTATTAAAAAAAAGGATTAGAAAAATCACCCCCCCTTGAGTATGATATTAATCATTATTATTTTTAAGTTTACATAAAAATCCCCACAACTCTTAAAATAATAACAGCATGAAAAAAAACTACTTCCGCTTAAAAAATTTAACGCAAACACTTCAGCGTACCTTTTAAATTAAATAAAATTTTATTCGCGCCTCATTTAGCTAAAAAAGCAAACGTTTTTTTAACTAAATGTAATTGTATTGTTATACAAATAAACTATCAAACTTAAATTACTAACCAAACTTTATTACTATGAACAAAAAAACGTACTTAAAAAGTGTCATTTTTATATTGACATTATTTTTCTCAATTACACTCTCTGCTCAATCAGAGACAGAAGCAATAGCTACATCTTCTCAAGAAATTAGTAAAACTGAAATTCTCGAAAAATGTCTTGATATTCTAGACCTTCAGCAACATTTAGCTAAGAACACAGATGGTTCATTTCTTCCAATACATATAATGCAATACCCTATTACTTTCTCGAACAATCTTAACCTATCAAAGTTTGACGAAGCTATTGTCTTCCAATCAAGACAGGAGATTTCTTCAAATAATGTTAAGTCCTTTTTTATCTTTAAAGTTCTTACTATAGATGGAGATACAGCGCAAGTAGAATTTGACTATTATAACAATACGAAAGAACCGCAATTAGTAGAAATCAAAACTAGCCTCAATAAATCTGTTTCAGAATGGGAAATTGTTAACTCAACATTAAACAAAAAATAGTCATGAAAAAATATCTATCTAATAAGTTATATACAAGAATATTAAGTTTATCTCTTGTTTTAATGTCTCTTTTTCCATTAACTGCAAATGCGCAGTCAACACTTTGTTCGTCCTCAGCTAATAATCAAAATTATGAATGGGTAACCAGGATTAAGATAAATGACGGTATTCGTACTTCAGGAAAAACAGGTTACGCCGATTTTACTTCATCTGCAATTTCTACCTTAACTGCAGGACAAACCTACAATGTTGAAATTGATGTGAGAACTAACGGTACTGTATACAATGAGTATGTCAAACTATGGTTAGACTTAAATCAAGATAACGTTATACAGGATCCACAAGAGTTAATTTTTGCAAAAAATTCAAGTTTTGCCACTTTTAAAACTTTTACAGGCACAGTAACGATACCGACTACGGCCTTCAATGGTTCGATGATAGGTAGAATGATTATGCAATATGCTGCCAGCCCTGCACTTTGTGGAACTTATACCTATGGAACAACATATGATGTAAAAGTGAATATACTTGGAGGAGTTGCAAATCCTGTTAATAAGACATTAATAGTATCAACTATTGGTTCTGGAACTGGATCTATTACAAGTTCACCTGAAGGAATAAATACTGCAAATGGTGTAAATAGTTTTGATTTTAAAGAGAACACGAATGTAACACTTATAGCAAATCCAACATCAGGTTCAACGTTTTTAAATTGGTCAGGTGCTGTTTCAGGTACCAACACAAATGTGATTGTTAATCTTAATTCAGATAAAAACATTAGTGCTAATTTCAACTATGAAGTACCGCCTCCTATTGCAATTATAACAGCTTCAGGACCAACCACAGTTTGTTCTCCTGGTTCAGTTTTGTTAACTGCCGGTTCTGCTTCAAGCTACCAATGGTTATTAAATAATAATGCAATTTCAGGTGCAAATTCAAATTCTTATGCTGCCAGCCAATCTGGTTCTTATACTGTTGTGGTAAAAAATAGTGTAGGAGTTGCAGCTACTTCAGCGGCAAAAGTAATTGCTGTTAATTCATTACCAGAATCTATAATTACTGCTGATAATTCTTTAACCTTATGTCCTTCAAGCTCTGTTAACTTAACGGCATCAGAAGGAAGTAGTTACCTATGGAGTAATGGTGAGACAACTCGAACTATCAATGCAGGTGTAACAGGCGGTTTTTCTGTAACTGTAACTAATGCTAATGGTTGTTCTGCAACTTCAGATATTACTTCTGTAGTAGTAGAGGACAATATTTTACCTGTTATTACTAGTCCATCAGACATTACTGTAAACTCAGATCTTGGTATTTGTGGAGCTACAGTAAATTTTGCAGCAACTGCAACTGATAATTGTGGGGTAACAGTTTCTTATAGTTTACCATCAGGAAGTGTTTTTGGAGTTGGAACAACAGTAGTTACAGCAACCGCAAAAGATACTTCAGGGAACAAAGCCGAAAGTACGTTTACAATAACAGTTTTAGATGTGTTACCTATAAATGCTGTTGCAGATGAGTTTACATTAAACACATGTGATACTTTTACTTTTAGTGATGCCGATTTGTTAGGAAATGATGTAGATCCTTATGAACGTGATTTAAAAATTGATTTTGTAGATCAACCTGCAAATGGAACTATTGTTGACAATAATAATGGTACTTATACTTTTACCCCAAATTCAGGAACAAACCAAACGTTTACAACAACTTATACAGTAAAACCAAATGACGGTACAACTGTATTTACTGGTAATGGACATTTTTATGAATTTATTTCAGCACCAAATATTAATTGGGCAGATGCTAAAGCTGCAGCAGAAGCAAGAACTTACAATGGTCAATCTGGTTATTTAGTAACAATAACTTCTGCTGAAGAAAATCAATTTGCTTTTTCTAAAATAGGAGCTCAAGGCTGGATTGGTGCAAGTGATGCTGCGGTTGAAGGTGAATGGAGATGGGTTGGTGGTCCTGAAAATGGTCAGCAATTCTGGTCAGGTTTATCAAATGGAGGAACTGTAAATGGAGCTTATCATGCTTGGGGAGGTGGAGAACCAAACAACGCTGGTAACGAAGACTATGCACATTTTAGAAATGACGGATTATGGAATGACTTACCATTAAGTGCAGGAGGAATTCAAGGTTATGTTGTTGAATATGGAGGAAATACAAATGATTGTAATACAGAAAATACTGCAACAGCAACAATAACTTTCAATTTAGAAGACAATATTAAGCCAGAAATTTCAGCACCAGCTGATATTAGTTTAAATGCAACAAGTGCAGCGGGCGCAATTGTTAATTATACTGCGCCAGTAGGGACTGATAATTGTACAGTGACCACGGCATTGACTGCAGGTTTTGCAGATGGTGCTACTTTCCCAATAGGAACCACATTAGTGACTTACACTGCCACGGATGGTTCAGGAAATATAGCTTCAGCTACATTTAATGTAGAAGTAACTGGCATTGCACCGGTAATTGTAGTTCCTACTAACATTTCTGTAAGTAACGATACAGGTATATGTGGGGCTTTAGTTAATTATACTGCTACAGATACTACAGGTATTCCTGCTTCAACCATCACTTATGATATACCATCAGGTTCTTTATTTACTATTGGTTCAGCTACAGTAACTGCAACTGCAACAAACGCAATTGGTACTTCAACAAAAACTTTTATAGTTAATGTAAACGATAATGAGGCTCCAATTGCAATAGCAAAAGACATTACTGTTCTATTAGATGCATCTGGTAATGCTTCTATTACTCCAGAAATGATTGATAATAGTTCTTTCGATAACTGTGAAATTGACACAATGACATTAGACATTACTGATTTTAGTTGTTCTAATGTTGGAAGTAGCTCTTCTTGCAGTCCTGGAACTGCACTCGATTTTGGTGCCGGCAATGACTATGTTAGAATCGGAGATCCATATCATGAATTCAATAATGAAATCACTGTTTCATGGTGGGTTAACTTTCAAGGTAATAGTGCATGGATGACCCAGTCTACTTTTGGAGTAGACAATATGGGGACTAATGTATGGTTGATGCATGCAGGTGGAGCCAACGGTATTATCTGGTACGTCAATGACAACGGAACTTGGAGAGCAACATCTCTTAGCACTACATCTGGATGGCATTTAATTACTGGCGTAGCTGACGCCACTTCAACACGTCTTTATTTAGATGGAAACTTGACTACTACTACTGCAGGTATTAATGGTCAAATTAAAAATAATGTCAACAGTGAAATCACTATTGGTATTGACGGAAGAATACCTAGTAGAAATAACGCTTTCCAAGCAGATCAAGTTGCTATTTACAATCGTGCATTGACCCAAAACGAAATTCAAGAATTATTGACAGATTGTCCAGACACAGGAGATAACACTTTAGTTGGTTTTTGGCCATTGAACGAAGGTAATGGAGTTACCGTTACTGATAAATCATCAACATTAGCAAACGGAGTATTGGTTAATATGACTGATGCTGACTGGATTAAATCTAACATCAATTTAAATGGAACTGGCTCATCTAACGAAGTTACCTTGACAGTAAAAGATGTTAACGGAAATATATCTACAGCAACTGCAAATGTAACTGTAGAAGACAATGTGAAGCCAATGGCACTTACGCAAGCCGTAACGGTTCAATTAGATGCTTCTGGAAACGGATCAACAACAGCAGTTCTTGTAGACAATGGATCAAATGATGCTTGTGGAATTCAATCACTAGTATTGAGCAAAACAGATTTCAGTTGTGCAAATGTTGGTGCAAATACCGTAACATTAACCGTAACGGATAACAATGACAATGTTTCCACAGAAACTGCAATTGTAACGGTTGAAGACAACGTAAACCCAATAGCACTTGCGCAAGCCGTAACGGTTCAGTTAGATGCTTCTGGAAACGGATCAACAACAGCAGTTCTTGTAGATAATGGATCAAACGATGCTTGTGGAATTCAATCACTCGTATTAAGCAAAACAGATTTCAGTTGTGCAAATGTTGGTGCAAACACCGTAACATTAACTGTAACAGATAACAATGATAATGTTTCTACGCAAACAGCAATTGTAACTGTTGAAGATAACGTAAACCCAATCGCACTTACGCAAGCCGTAACGGTTCAGTTAGATGCTTCTGGAAACGGATCAACAACAGCAGTTCTTGTAGATAATGGATCAAATGATGCTTGTGGAATTCAATCACTAGTATTGAGCAAAACAGATTTCAGTTGTGCAAATGTTGGTGCAAATACCGTAACCTTAACCGTAACAGATAACAATGGGAATGTTTCCACAGAAACTGCAATTGTAACGGTTGAAGACAGCGTGAATCCAACTGTAATCACACAAGATATTCCTGTAAACCTAGATGTTGCTGGAAATGTTTCGATTACACCAAGTATGATTGACAATGGTTCTTTTGACAATTGTAGTATAGCAACTTTATCTATAAGTAAAGATAATTTTGATTGTACAAATGTTGGTATCAATGTGGTTACCTTAACGGTTAAAGATGTAAACGGTAATGTTTCTTCTAAAACAGCAACGGTTACCGTGAATGATGTAACTGCCCCAATAGCTATTGCTCAAGATATTTCTATTGATTTAGATGCAGCTGGAAATGCAATAATTACGCCAGATATGATCGATAATGGTTCTTCGGATGCATGTCCGATTACGTTATCTTTAGACACAACAACGTTTGATTGTTCTAATATCGGTGTTGTAAACACGGTTACATTAACAGTGAGAGATGCAAGCGGAAACCAAACTTCTACAACGGCAACAGTAACTGTAAATGATCTTATTGCTCCAGAAGTAATTACACAAACAGTGATCGTTTCTTTAGACGAAAACGGACAAGGTTCTACAACTAAAGAAGCTGTAGACAATGGCTCTAATGATGCTTGTGGAATTTTATCTTCTTCAATAGACATCTCTTCTTTTGATTGTGATAACTTAGGTGAAAATACGGTTACACTTACTGTAACAGACGTTAATGGTAATACTGCAACCAATACTGCAATTGTTACTGTTATAGATACCATTGCTCCTATTGTTGGAACGCAAAACATTTCAGTGGCACTAGATGCCAATGGGAATGCGTCTATAAGTCCAGAAGATGTTTTAATCTTATCTGAAGACGATGTTGAAAGAGGCGATATTTGCAAAGTATCTGATGCCGATGATTATGCTATGTACTTAAAATATTATAATAAGTATAATTATAATCAACATGACAAAGGTGCTGCGGATGCAAATAAGCATGGAAAAGATAAAGACAAGTACAATAAAGATGGACGTTTCTCTTTTGATGAAAATCAAGGTAGTATTATAAAAAATCTTGATGGTACTGCTGTGGTTACCGGTACATTGGTAAACTCGAAAGATGCCAATGACAAATGGATTGTAACTTTAAATTTACAGAATCCAAGAAACTGGACAGAATGGTCTTCTTTAAAAAGAAAATACAAAGGATCTAAAAAAACGATAGGATACAGTTATAAAGATTGGACGTATTATGAAATGGCTGAAGGCAGTAAATTAATAGGTGCAGGATCTAATGCGGGTCAAGAAACTGAATTAACGCAGAAGTATGAAAAGTATGGATTCCAAGTTGGTGATAATGCTAATTTAGAAAACGGAAATTATGGCTTAAGTGGTCAGTTCTATTACACTAGTAATAAAGATAAGAAAGGCAAAAAAGGTAAAAAAGCAAAAGGAGAATTTAATTTTGATATTACTGATTGTGGTTTATTACCTGTACCAGAAGGAACAATTATTACAAGTGATAATTGTAGCTTAGAGAACTATAGCTTAGACATCAGTACTTTTGATTGTGATAACTTAGGTGAAAATACAGTACAAGTTTCTGTTACTGACCAAAGTGGAAACACTACTACTAAAGAGGTAACTGTAAATGTACTTGGTGAACAACCAACCATTTCTATACCAGATTTTACAACTGTAGATGGTCAAAAATTAAATACCTTCTACTTAGGATATAATAAATATATTCACTTAAAAACAGTAGTAACTGGTGGAAAAGGGTTTACTTACCAATGGAGTGATGATACTGGAAATGTGTTTTCTACAGAAGCATCTCCTAAAGTGAGTCCAAGAATTACAACAACCTATAATGTTACCGTAACCAACTCGAATGGTTGTTCTGACACTGCCTCTATTGAAGTGTGTGTAATCGATGCTAGATCGAAAGACAAGTATGGAAGATATAATGGAAAAGTGAATATATGTCATCATCATTATGGACATCATCACCATGGACATCATGATGACAGAAACAAAGGGAAAGGGAAAGGGAAAGGAAAAGACAAGAAACATTACTCTTGTGATGGTAGTAAAGACAAATTAATCTCTGTAAGCGCTAAATCAGTGAAAGGACACTTAAAACATGGTGATGTTTTAGGAGGTTGTGAAGCTACTTGTATTACAGAAATTGAGGAAGAAGTTGAAAACCTTGAAATCGTTTCAATGTATCCAAATCCTTCTTCTAGTGGTAAATTTTATGTAACATTAGAAAACTTTACTCAAGAAGCTAGAATTGAAATCTATAACTTCTATGGTAGATTGGTTCAATATAAAAAGGTAAAACCTAATTCTAAATCTAAATATAACTCCGTAAAAGTAAAAATGGGAGATTATAAATTAAGAGATGGTAATTATGTTGTTAAAGTATACTCTAACAATAAAGTCTTTACCAAAGTAATGATCATTAATAGAAATAGTAGAGATTAAGAATAGACCTTCCTAAAATTATGAAAGGAAAACAATTTTAGAGGAATTCGAGGATTCTCTAAATAAATAAGACAGGCTAAGAAAATTCTTAGCCTGTCTTTATTTTTTATAACAAGTATATAAAAAAACTATACTATACTTTCTAGCTCGTTTCTTTACTCTAGTAAAGCTTTATAAAAACAAAAACGCAGCAATTAACTTATTACCTGATAATGAAATTTCTGTTTTTATTGAAACTATATCAATAATAATATTGGTTACACTTCATAAAATAATTGTTAATAAATTTTCAAAACACAACCCTACTTCTTTTATCTAAAAACAAACAGTTTTTATAAAGTTCATAAATAAAATTACTTTTTTTATTAAAATCATAATTTTAAACGAAATATATTGTACATTCGTCGTAGATTAAGATCACTTTATCGAAAATAAGTAATTAATTCGTTTCCTATTTTCACCTCCCCCACCAAACTTTTATGTTATGAAAATAATACCCCTACTTACAAGTGAGCACATTTTCGTTGCCTTTTTTAAAAAGTATTTAATCAAACATCTATTAACATTATGCGTAATATGTTGTCTTGCAAACAAAGCACAATCCAGTAATTCTTTTATAATTGACACTGATATTAAGCAGCAATTGGATAAATTGATTTTACTAAAAAAAGCTTCTAGTGTAAAAGTTTATAATCATTTAAGTAACTACAATAATGATAACTTATATCCTATAAATCTGGATTTAAATTCAATTAATAAACTATTCATCTCTCCTCCTACACTAAAATCTCTTGTTAGAAACCTCTATGCCAAAAATAGAAAAACATTAAAAAAGAAAACACCCAAACTAATTAATTACCAACACATTAAAATAAATTATCAAAAAAATTATACCCATAATTTATTATATTCTTAATTAGTATTTCAATTTTACACAATAATCCCCAAAACTTTTAAAATAATAACAAAATGAAAAAAAACTACTTCCGCTTAAAAACTTTACTGCAGAAACGTCAGCATATCCTTTAAATAAAATAAAATTTTATTCGCGCCTCATTTAGCTAAAAAGCAAACCCCTTTTTAACTAAATGTAATTGTATTGTTATACAAATGAACTATTAACCTCAACTTAAATTACTAACTAAACTAATTATTATGAACAAAAAAACGTACTTAAAAAGTGTCATTTTTATATTGACCTTATTTTTCTCAATTACACTCTCTGCTCAATCAGAGACAGAAGTATTAAAAAACTGGACAGCTTTAGAGGAAGCTGAATTTCATTACGACGTTTCTTACACCGTTGTGAAATGTACACCTAGTTCTAAAGCAATAATTTTAATTAACGCTTTTAACGAAGATGGAACAAATGCTAAAGTAGGATTTACATTTGCTATTTCTGATGCAGCTGGAAACACAGCTCAAGTAATTATAGCACCATTTGCTTCAAAACTTGGAGATATGTTTATTGCCAATTGTAATTCTGAAGAACATTCAAATTTAAAATTTGAAGTTCCTGCAGGGATAGATACAGCAAGTATAAAAATTGAAATCACTTATCAAACAGAATCATGAGAAAAATAATTTCAATCCTAACATTAATTCTTTGCTTGGGAGTAAGCGGACAATTAAGTGCTCAATGTACAGACAGACCTATAATAAATGATTTCTCACCAAAAACTGGTTTTATTGGTAGTACAGTAACCATTACTGGAGCTAATTTTAGTGCAATGCCTAGTGAAAATCAAGTCTTTTTTGGAGCTACAGAAGCGACTATCGTTTCTTCTTCTTTTGGAACTTTAGAAGTTAGAGTACCTGAAGGAAGTACAACTTCTTTAATAAGTGTAAAAAATCAATGTAATTTATCGGCATATTCAAGAACACACTTTAATGGTGTTTTTTGTCCTACGCCTTTAACAGCTACTTCATATCAAAATACGTCTCAAGAGTTAGGTGGTGTTTATGGTGCCTATAATATGTTATCTCAAGACATGGATAATGATGGGAAACCTGAGGTGATTTCTGCAAGAAATGGTGGAGGGATTACAATTGCTATTAATAATAGCACACCAGGAACTATTAATTTTGCAAGATATAATAATGGTTCAACTGGAGGAGCAGCACAATCTATTGCCGTGGCAGATTTTGATGGTGATGGTCTTAAAGATATTGTGACCAATAGAGCAATAATGAGAAACACAAGTACTGGTGTTGGAAATATTGGATTACAATATGTTACTAATAGTAGAGCCGTTTCTAGTTATCAAGTAGGAGCTGGAGATTTCAATAATGATGGAAAAGTTGATATCATTGGAGAATATGGAGGGAGTATTTGGATTGCCTTTAATACAAGTACGGGTCCTGGTAATTTCAATTTCACTAATCGACAATTAGTTGCTAGTGGCGTTGGTAGATGTACAGGAATCCAAGTAGCTGATGTAGATGGTGATGGTAGAGCTGACTTTTTAGGTTCTCAAGGGCAATCTAATAGAGCAATTTCTATAAGAAACACAATTACTACTGGAAGTACTACTTCTTCTTTTGAAACTCCTGAATATTGGGCTTCTGGTGGATCTTTTCCTTACAGATCTATGATTGCAGATTTTGATAAAGATGGTAGAATTGATTTTACATCTTGTAATTATTTAGGTGCTACAAATACAGCAATTTGGAGAAACATATCAACTCCTGGAAATATTGTTTTTGCTACAGTAGTAAACATTCCTTCTCCAACAAGAAATTATAGAATTGGTGTTGGTGATGTAGATGGTGATGGATATCCAGACATTGTAACAAAATCTTTAGGAGTAAATGTATTTTCTGTATATAGAAATACTACTTCTGCAGCTGGTACACCTAGCTTTGCACCAAGATTTGACTACACTTCTTCTAACAGAGCTGAAGTTTCAGGAATTGTTATTGGTGATTTAGATGGTGATTTTGTACCAGATATTGCAACTTCAGGAATTAGTAGTAATACAATTCGTTTTCACAGAAATACAGGTGCGCAAAATGATGTGACTCCACCAACTGTTTCATGCAGAAATATAGTTGTTGCTTTAAGCCCTGCTGGGACAGTAACAATTATACCAGAAATGATAGATAATGGTTCTGGGGATGCTTGTGGTATTGAGTCTTTAGTTTTATCACAAACCGATTTTACTTGTACGGACATAGGAGAAAACACAGTGACTCTAACTGCTACAGATGGAGCAGGAAATCAATCTACTTGCACTGCAACTGTAAATGTACAACCTGCTGCAATTATTGTGGCTGGTCAAAGTACTGTTTGTCAAGGAGAAACTGTTAATATGAATGCCAATGATGGAGATTCTTATCAATGGAAAAAAGACGGAACTAATATCGCAGGAGCAACAACTCAAAATTATATAGCAACTATTTCTGGTGCTTATACTGTAGAAGTAACAAACGCAGGAGGTTGTTCAGGTGAATCTTTAACTACTGATGTTGTTGTAAATGATAACCCAACTGTTGATATTTCACCAAGTGGAAATGCATTTTTATGCCCACCAAATGGATCTTCAACTTTAACAGCTACTCAATCATCAATTTATCAATGGATGAGAGATGGAGTTGATATTGCAAATGCAACGCAACAATCATATACTGCAACAAGTATTGGAAGTTATAGTGTTAGAGTAATCGATTTGTTTGGTTGTTCTGCTGTTTCTGAACCTACTACAATTACTGCAAATCCTGCAGAAATAGAAGTAAGTGGAAATGGTGATTATGGAAATGTTTTTCCAGATCAAGATTATACACAAACAATTACAATTTCTAATATAGGAACAGGTGATTTAGATATTACAAACTTAACTTTAAGTGGCGCTGATGCTAGTTCTTTTACTTTAGCTGGTTTTTCTTCTCCAGGTGCAATTCCTGCTGGTGGAACAACAACTGTTGATGTTATTTTTAACGCTCCAAATATCACAACGTATTCAGCTTTTTTAAGCTTTAATTCTAATGATTGTGATGAGAATTTCTTCTCAATACCATTAACTGCCGAAATTACATGTGTAGCTGCAGCTTTTAGTTCTGTACCAGGTAATATTTCAGTAAATAATGATGCTGGTATTTGTGGAGCTACTCTAAATTATACTGTAGAAGCTACAGGGAATCCAACATCAACTATAACTTACTCTTTTAGTGGTGCAACTTCTGGAAATGGAAATGGATCTGGAGCAGGCTCGGTATTCAATGTAGGTACAACTACAGTAACCTTAAATGCTACAAACCCTTGTGGTAATGAAACTCAAAGTTTTGATATTGAAGTAACAGATAATGAGGCACCAGTATTGACTTGCCCATCTGACATAATAACAAGCAACGATGCAGGAACTTGTGGAGCTATAATTAATTACTCTGCTCCCGTTGGTACCGATAATTGTTCAGGAACTTCATCTGGAATACATGAATTACATCGAGGAGAATCTTTTTATGATTATGCTAACAATACTATGGAAAGACAAAATTCTCCAGGATTGCCAATGACATTCTTCCCAACAGAAGGACAAAACATGGCTGTATTTTTACAAAACTGTGGTAGTTCGCATTATATGTATCAAAACATCACGGTTCCTTCCGGAGGAAGTCAAATGTTGACTTATGATATGCAGTATACAAATCACAGTCAAAGTTTTTCAAACGGTCAATTTGTAGCAATTGAAATAAGAAACCCTTCAAATAATTCATTGATTGAAACTTTATTTAAAACTTTACCAGGTGATCCGAATGCTATTCCAATGACAAACTTTAGCTTCGATATTTCAGCCTATGCAGGTCAGTCGATTCAGGTTAGAATTGTGGATGCTACCATCAACAGTTACTATTTTGATGTGTTTATAGATAATGTAATGGTTGCAGGCTCAAACTTAGTAAATGGAGGTTTTGAAACAGGTGACTACACTGGTTGGTCTATTAACAGTCATAATGGAAATTGCGGAACTTTTGGAATTGGCTCAGGGCCTGGGATTACTACTGTTCAAACGGCAGGTTTGGCCTCTGGTGATATTTTCCCAATTGGGACAACAACCAATACGTTTTCTATTACAGATTTGTCTGGAAATACTAGTACTTGCTCCTTTGATATAACTGTTGAGGACAACTTTGCTCCAGAAGCAATCACTCAAAATATTGCTGTTAATTTAGATGAAAATGGCAATGCATCTATTACACCTGCAATGATAGACAATGGTTCTACTGATGAATGTGGTATTGCTTCATATTCTTTAGATGTAGATTCATTTGACTGTTCTAATACTGGAGCTAATACTGTAACTCTTACTGTTACAGATAATAACGAAAATTCAGCTTCATCATCAGCTACTGTAACGGTTAGTGATGTAACTGCTCCAACTGCAACTACACAAGATATTACTGTTGAGTTAGATGCTTTTGGTAATGCTTCAATTGTTCCTTCGGGTGTAGATAATGGTTCTAATGATGCCTGTGGTATTGCTAATTTGAGTTTAGATACTACAACATTTGATTGTTCTAATATTGGTGCTAACACTGTTACTTTAACCGTAACAGATAACAATGATAATGTGTCTACACAAACTGCAATTGTTACTGTAGAAGATAACATAGCACCAAATGTAATTATAAATGATATTACAATAGAGTTAGATGCAAATGGAAGCGCTTCAATCACTGCTGACATGATAGACAATGGTTCTACTGATGCTTGTGGTATTGCTTCTTATTCTTTAGATGTAGATTCATTTGACTGTTCTAATACTGGAGTAAATACAGTAACATTAACAGTTACAGATAATAACGATAATGTTTCTACAGCAACAGCAACTGTTACAGTTCAAGACAATATTGCTCCAACTGTAATAACTCAAAGTTATTCTATTGATTTAGCAAATGGTGTTGCAGATATTACTCCTAGTGATATAGATGGTGGTACTTTTGATAATTGTGCTTTTACACTTGCTATTGATAAAGATCACTTTACTTGTGATGATATTGGAGACCATGTGGTTACTTTAACTGCTACAGATGATTCTAATAACACAACTTCTAGTACTGCAATTGTTTCTGTTCTTGGAGATATACCAACTATAAGCATTAATGATTTTAATGCTGTACAAACTCAAAAGAAAAATACTATTTTCTTAGGCTTTGCAGATACTGTTAATTTAACAACTACGGTTTCTGGTGGAAGTGGATTTACTTATGAGTGGACAACCTCTACTGGTGAATTAGTTTCTAATGAAGCAAATCCTAGTATTAGTCCAGAAGTAAGTACAACCTACGATGTAACTGTGACCAACTCTAATGGATGTACTGCATCTACTTCTATGTATGTATGTGTTATAGACGCTAGAGCTTTTGATAAAAAAGGTAGATATAAAGGAAAGGTTACTGTATGTCATCATACAAATGGTAAAAAAGGAACGAAACATGTTCAAATTAACATTAGTTCAGATGCTGTAATGACACACTTAACCAAACATGGTGTTGGTACTGATCATGCAGATACGTTAGGTGCTTGTAATGCTGTTTGTGTAGATAACACTATTGCTAAGTCTGCTAGTAAAACAAGTTTTACAAATACTTCTATTGAAGATAACCTATCAATCTATCCAAACCCTTCAAATGGTATTTTTGATATTAAATTAACAACAGTTAATTTACAAACTGAGTTATTCCTTTTTGATACTACTGGTAAACTAATAGAACGTAAATCTATTTCTAAAGAAAACAGTGCTGGAAATATTATTACAATGGGTAATTATAATTTAGCTTCTGGAATCTATTTATTAAAAATAATGAACAAAGAAGAAACAATTACTAAAAAATTAATAATAGAAAAAAGTAATTAATCTTTTAAACTTTTTGATAAACTGTAAAGTATTTATCAAAACCAAAAACAGGCTAAGAAAAATCTTAGCCTGTTTTATTTTTTTATAAAATCAAATAAAAGACACTATTTAAGTACTTTTGCAACATGGTTAAAGAAGTTCAACTTAGAGTAAATTTAGTAGAAGAACGCAAAGAAAATATACTTTTACACAAAGCATCTAAACAATTAGGAGTTAGTAAAAGTGAAATCTCTGCTGTAAAAGTGTTAAGAAAATCTATAGACGCTCGTAAAAAAGACATTATATTTAATTATAAAGTTGCTGTTTATATTAATGAACAAATTCCCGAAAAATCTGATTATATTTTTGAATATAAAGATGTTTCTAAAGCAAAAGAAATTCATATTGTTGGTTTTGGCCCTGCAGGAATGTATGCGGCTTTGCGCTGTATAGAACTAGGTTACAAACCAATTGTTTTAGAACGGGGTAAAAACGTACAAGATAGAAGAAGAGATCTAAAAGCCATAAATCAAGATCATATTGTAAATGAAGATTCTAATTATTGCTTTGGTGAAGGTGGCGCTGGAACTTACTCTGATGGCAAACTATACACTAGGAGTTTAAAACGTGGAGATGTTAGGCGAATTTTTGAAAACCTTGTTTTTCATGGAGCCACAGAACAAATTTTAATTGATGCCCATCCTCATATTGGAACTAATAAGCTTCCGAAAATCATTCAAAATATACGGGAGAATATTTTAAAATTTGGTGGTGAAATACATTTTGAAACCCGTGTTACAGATTTCAGAGTTACCAACAATAAGCTGTGCGCAATAAAATTACAGAACGGACAAGAAATGCCTGTAAATTCTGTCATTTTAGCTACTGGTCATTCTGCGAGAGATATTTATGAACTATTACATAAAAAAGAAATTACTTTAAAAGCCAAATCATTTGCAATGGGGGTTCGGGTAGAACATCCACAAGAAATTATAGATCAAATTCAATACCATTGTTCTGGCCAAAGAGATGAACTTTTACCTGCAGCCGCTTATAGCTTGGTGCATCAAGTAAATAACAGAGGTGTATACTCTTTTTGCATGTGCCCTGGTGGATTTATTGTACCCGCGGCCACCGCCAATGGTGAAGTTGTTGTAAACGGAATGTCTCCTTCAAGAAGGAATAATAAGTTTGCTAATTCTGGAATTGTTGTAGAACTTGATATTGATAGAGATTTTGCTAAATATGAAAAATTTGGTGCTTTAAAAGGATTAGAATTTCAGAAAGATTTAGAGAAAATAGCATTTCACGCTGGAGGAAGAACACAAACTGCGCCAGCACAAAGATTAGTAGATTTTGTTGATGGAAAACTATCCCCAGAATTAAATGATTGCTCTTATCAACCTGGCTTAAAATCTGCTCCTTTGCATTCTTTATTGCCAAAAATTATTGGAGGAAGATTGCGCAAAGGTTTTGCTGCCTTTGGTGAAAAGATGCATGGATACTATACAAATGAAGCAAATATTATTGGGGTAGAATCTAGAACTTCCTCTCCTGTAAATATACCAAGAAAAGAAAACTTAGAACACCCAGAAATTGAGGGCTTGTTTCCTTGTGGAGAAGGTGGCGGCTATGCTGGAGGAATTGTTTCTGCTGCTATGGACGGAGAGCGTTGCGCAGAGGCTGCGATTGCAGTATTATAAATTATTTTAAGTTATTTATTGAGTTAAATCAAATACAATAACTATTTTTATGGTTGTTTAATTTACACGCATGAAAATTACAGTTGGTAGAATTGATAAGGCTGATTTTCCAGAATTATCTCTGAAGGATATAGATTTAAAAATTGATTCTGGCGCTTACACATCTTCCATACATTGCTCAAATATTGAAGAAATCACTGACAATGGTTGTAATTTAATTAAATTTACATTGTTAGATCCAGAACATCCATTTTACAATAATAAAGAATTTACCTTTAAAAATTACTCTTCTAAAATAGTAAAAAGTTCTAATGGTATTTCTCAAGAACGCTTTATGATTCAAACAGAAATTATCATTTTCAACATTTCTTTTCCAATTCACTTGACATTAAGCGAACGGAAAGACATGAAATTCCCTATTTTACTGGGTAGAAAATTTTTAAATAAAAAATTTGTGATAGATTCAGCTAAGGTAAATTTATCACACAAATTAAAATATAAAGAATAATGAAAATTGTAATTTTATCTAGAAACCCAAAATTATATTCTACCAAAAGGCTGCAAGAAGCTGCAGAAAAAAGAGGTCATGAAGTAATGGTTGTAGATCATTTAAAATGTAATATTGAAATTGAAAAAAAATCTCCAAAGATATATTACAAAGGTGAATACTTAGACAATATCGATGCTATTATACCTAGAATAGGTGCTTCGGTAACTTTTTACGGAACTGCAGTAATCCGTCAATTTGAGATGATGAAAGTTTTTTCAGCTGTTTCTTCTCAAGCGTTAGTAAAATCTAGAGATAAATTAAGTAGTTTACAAATTTTAGCAAGAGCTGGAGTTGGTTTACCAAAAACAGTTTTCACTAATTACACGAAAGATGTAGAACATGTTGTAGAATCTGTCGGTGGCGCACCACTAATTTTAAAATTATTAGAGGGCACGCAAGGTTTAGGCGTTGTTTTAGCGGAAACTAAAAACGCAGCAACATCCGTTTTAGAAGCTTTTAATGGATTGGGAGCTAGGGTAATTGCACAAGAGTTTATTAAAGAAGCTGGTGGTGCAGACATAAGAGCATTCGTTGTGGACGGGAAAGTGGTTGGCGCTATGAAACGTCAAGGAAAAGAAGGAGAATTTCGCTCTAATTTGCACAGAGGCGGAAATGCAACGATTATAGAACTAACCGATGAAGAGGAAAAAACAGCATTAAAAGCTACGAAAGCTTTAGGTTTAGGAGTTGCTGGTGTAGATATGTTACAATCATCTAAAGGACCATTAGTATTAGAAGTAAATTCCTCTCCAGGATTGGAAGGAATTGAGGTGGCTACGGGCAAAAATATTGCAAAAGAAATTATTCGTTATTTAGAAATTCATGTCGAATAAACCTTTTGTTCTCTTAGGAAAAGAAATACCTAAAGGAAAAAAAACTGTTTTAGATTTAGAAGTTGCAAAATTACACACAAGAACTACTGTAAAAGTTCCTGTAATTATTGAACGATCTAAAAATTCTGGCCCAGTAGTTTTATTATTAGCAGGTATACATGGTGATGAAACAAATGGCGTAGGGATTATTCGAGAAATTATTAATTTAGGAATCAATAAGCCTAAAAAGGGAACTATCATCTGCATTCCTGTCTTTAATATTTTTGGTTATTTAATTCAGACAAGAGAATTCCCTGATGGTCGTGATTTAAACAGAATGTTTCCAGGAACTTTAAATGGTTCCTTGGCAAGCCAATTTGCATATCAATTTACAAAAGAAATAGCTCCTTTTGTAGATTATGTTATCGATTATCATACAGGAGGCGGTGAACGTGATAATATTGCACAAATAAGATGTAATAAAGATGATGAAAAAGGCTTTGAATTGGCAAAAATATTTAATCCCCCAATGATTGTTTTCTCTAATAATATTGGAAAATCTTTAAGAGATACTTTACATAAAATGGGTAAAACCATTTTACTTTTTGAAGGAGGGAAATCAAGAGAACTAAAACCTACTATTATCAATGAGGGTGTTAACGGGACTAAAAATATTTTAATTCACCTAGGGCTAATTGATGGTGAAATTAGTGTTCGAGAAACCCCAGTTCTTGTGCATAAAGCAAAATGGTTAAGAGCATCTCACTCTGGAATGTTTAAAGTAATCGTACAAAACGGAACGCTTGTAAAAAAGAAAGAAGTACTAGGAGTAATACAAGATCCTTTTGGTGAATTTAACAAGAAAATTTATGCTCCTTTTGACGGTCATATTTTTTGTATCAATAAAACTCCAATTGTGAACAAAGGAGATGCTTTATTTCATTTAAGTTTGGAAGAATAAATAAATTAAAAGATGAAGAATTTTATTACTATTTCAATGTTATTTTTCTCAAAAATTATATTTTCTCAAAAAAAATTAATGTTGAGATAACTTTAAAAAAGTCCGTTTAATCATTCTATAACTAAACACGCATAAGACAAAGGGTTGGCAAAAATCTATTTACCTGATTTACGTAAATACGGTTTAACCAAGTAAGCTCAAATAGATGATAAACAATTTGTTGGCGGAGATAGTCTGGATGTAATGATAGAACCTCCTGCTAATTGAATTAAATAGCTTATTTCACTATGTCTAAACAACAACTTTTTCACTTAATATAAATTGTTTATATTTGGATATACTTGGATAAAATCTAAATTTAAATTTTTTACTAAGTTCATAAATTAAACATCATAAAACTCTTAAAGAATGAAAATTAAAGAAGCACCTTCGAAACAAATTAAATCTTCAAGAAAATGTGCAAAATGCGGTAAACCAACTACATTATGTGTTTGTACAAGTAACTAACAACTATAATTTAAACATCTTGTTATTATCTTAGCAAGATGTTTAAATTAAATTATTTGAATTCGGATGTTCAGTAAACCATTTAAATTCCAACTCACTTTTTTATACAATTAAGTTTTAACCGAGTAATTGTGAAATTAGCGATACACTGAAAATACTTAACATAAACCAGCCTATAAAACCTTCTATAATTGCTAAATAACGTGTCAGACCTTTTATAGGAATATCACCAAAACCAAGCGTTGTAAATGTGTTTATTGACAACATTAAAGCATTTAATAATTTAATAGTAATGTCATATAGAACGCTGAGGACAAAAAGTGTTCCTACTTGAAAACCTTTCCATTTTTTTTCATTCGGACTAAGTTCAGACCAAGTTCCTTTTAATATGTCCGTTGATTTTAAAAATCGCGATATTAATTTGGTCCTTAACATAGAAATTTTATAAAGTAATTTAGCCGATTTTATAAAGAATATTGGAAGTTTTAAAGTACTTGATTCTAGGTTTTTTTTGAATAATTGAAAAGAATTAATTTCCATTTTATTTTCCTCTAGATATAATGTATGTATACCATCTTTACGCTTTAAGTATTTTTGAAAAAATTCAAACCGATACATCAATCTATTTCTACCTAAAGTATCCCATGAGTTTGGAAAAAAAAAGTAAATTAAAGCAAATAAAATTATTACTTGAACAGAAAAAATAATTGCTTTGGCTGGTTCTGTCCCATAATCTGAAAAAATTGATAAAAATTGATTAATCTTCCAACTAAAATAATTTTTGAAGGTTGATTTTTTTTGATATTCAAAAGCAAGCCTTTCGGTTTCTAAATTTTTTAGACGGATATAGACTTTATTTGCGGATCGATTGTTGTGACGTGATTTATAATAATCATATAATCTACCTAGAAAAGATATTTCTAGTTCGAAAACTTTTTCTATTTCAAACACAGCATTATTTTTATATTTTTGCACAAAAAGTTTGTTAGTGTAGGCATTAAAATGATTTTTTATTGAATCCTTTATCTTTGAATAATATGAGGATTCAACAGCAGTTTGAAAAGCTTCTATTGATATAAAACCTTTTGTAAATTGCTTAATTGAAATAATATTTGTTTGGCTAAGTTCTGGAATCCCTAGAAAAATAGTTTTATTAAATTTATTTCCTGATATTTCAAACTTTCCATTTTCTGAGTTATTTTCATAACTCAAGGATACAATAGATTCCTTAAAATTATTATCAATTAGAATAATACCATTAGCATTATTATCAATATTTACAAAAGAAGCAATAGGAAAGGAGTTTTCATAAATATGATAAGATCCAAATTTTCTTCCAATTAAACCTAAACTTGTGCCGATATATTCGTCTTTGTTAGGATAGAAAATATTTTTTTCCAGAGAAATAACTGTGTTAGAATTATTATTTTGATAATTACAATTATAAAATATCTTTAAACCGTTTTTAAATACAGAGTTTTCAATTTTAATGTAATCATTTATGTTTTCATTCTGTTTAATAGTTTCTAGTTCATTACAAAAATTACCAGATCCTATAAAACTCAGTATATCGTCAAATTCACAGTTTATAATTGCAATAGAGGCACTATTCCTAATGCTTACCTTCTTCTTAAAATGTATATTACTTAAGTAACCAGAATCATTATCTTTTTTAGTTAAAACATGATTTTGAAAGTGAACATTTTCAAACTGAAGTTCCTTGTCTACAATCAATTTTTTTTCTCTTTGTAATATTTCAGTGTTACTTGCCGTAAAAAGAGTGTCAATTGTTAAGTCATATTTAATAAAAGCATTTTTTAATTTAAAGACAGCATTTTTCTCAGTGTTTATCATATCAAACAACTCTGTGTAAGAGTATTCCTTATAAAAAAAATCTTTATTCTGAGATAAAATAGTTGAAGTTGTAAATAATAAAAATAAAATGATTGTGTTTCTCATATTTTGGGCTAAAAAATCTCAAAATACAAAAATATTAATTGGGTTAAATATATTGACCATTTTATAGATTATAAAATGATTACTGTTTTATTGATTTATTTCAGCTTGTAAATTGTAAAATTATTTTTTCATTCTAAATCTAGACTATTTCATGCATTTAAAAGAATTTAAATTCTATCTATCAAAAATCAGGGCAATTTTAGAGTAGTAAAAATAAACAAGCTAACTTTATCAAAATTTTTTACATGACTACTTTTAAAGATTTAGACCTTTCTAATCAACTTTTTAATAGTATTAAAGAGTTATGCTTTACACATCCAACCCCCATTCAAGAAGCTGTATATTACCCAATATATAAAGGAAAAAATGTGACGGAAATTACCCAGCCAAGTGCAGGAAAAACATTAGTCTATATGACATCAATTCTTAGAGATTTAAAATTCTCTAAACAAATTACTCTTAGAGTTTTAGCGGTAGTTCCAACACGTAAATTTTTAATACAACTTTATTAACTTTCGTGTAATATTAAAAAGATAATCATTAACTTCAAGTTTTGCTGAATCTAAAAGAAAAGTCAACAATAGTCAATTTTTAAAAGACTCCTAATAATGTCAAAAAAAACAAAAACAGACACAGAACTTCAAGGTCTTACCCATTTAATTATGGATGCCACTGTTGGGATAACAGACATCGTTGAGGCTGCGCACAAACAAGTTGTTCATCCTCCTTTTTTACCTTCTACAATTATTCAAAAACTGATTACGAATATTGCTAGCATCTCGTATCAAAATATCAAATGGAGCACTTTATTCATAGGCAAAAGTTTACATAAAATACTTGAGCAACTAAGTCCTGTTATTGGTAAAATAAAGGATTCCCATAAGAAAGAGGCAATACTTTCGGTTTTAAACGGTGTAATTGGTGATTATCTGGAAGAGAAAGAGAATCCCTTAAAAATTACAATGCAATTTCGACATAAGTCAAAGTCTATAAAACTTGATTCTGAAAACATAAGAGCGGTTTATCCAAAAATTAATGGTAAAATTCTTTTGATGGTGCATGGTTCATGCATGAATGATATTCAATGGACTCGGCAAAATCATAACCACGGAAAAATAGTAGCAGAAGAATTAAATAAAACACTTATTTACTTGAATTATAATAGCGGTATCCATATTTCTAGTAATGGTCAAAATTTAAATAATTCGTTAGAAGAACTGGTGCAAAATTGGCCTGTACCTATTGAAGAGTTAGTTATTGTTGCTCATAGCATGGGTGGCTTAGTAACTAGAAGTGCATTATATTATGGAGAACAACATGAAAAAAATTGGACCAAACACCTTAAAAAGGTTGTTTTTTTAGGAACTCCTCACCATGGTTCATATATAGAAAGAACAGGTAATTATCTAGATCTTATTCTCGAATCTATTCCTTATGCAAAACCTTTTGCCAGGTTGGGAAAAATTAGAAGTGCTGGAGTAACTGATTTAAGATATGGAAACTTAATTGATGAAGACTGGAAAAATAATGATCGATTTGAAATGAAAAATGATCAAAGGAAAATTATTAAGCTATCAAAGCAAATAGAGTTTTATAGCATCGCTGCAGTTATTGGAAATAAAACCGCCCCTTTATCCACTCAAGTCTTAGGAGACACCTTAGTGCATGTAAAAAGTGCTTTAGGACAGCATAAAAATCCTAAAAAAAACCTAGACTTTAAGAAGGAAAATATTTGGATTTCTTATGATAGTAATCACTTAGACCTACTTAATAATCTTAAAATATTGGATAAATTAAAAGTTTGGTTGGTTTAACAAAGAGCCGTTGTAAAGATAAAAGCTGAAATAATTCATGCTCACACGCTAGTTGCGCACTAGTTTACTTTTAGCTAAAAACTACAAAAACCTTCTTCAAAAATTCGCTAAAAAACCTACATTTGCATCATGCGAATAGATATTATTTCAGTAGCACCTAAATTATTAGAAAGCCCTTTTAATCATTCTATTATTAAACGTGCTCAGAATAAAGGTTTGACAGAAATTGTAATTCACGATTTACGAGAATATGGTTTAGGTAATTACAAACAAATAGATGACACTCAATTTGGTGGAGGTGCAGGAATGGTCATGATGATTGAACCCATTTCAAATTGCATTAAAAAGTTAGAATCTGAGAGAAATTATGATGAAATAATTTATATGACTCCAGATGCACAAACCTTAAATCAAGGAACTGCAAACACCCTTTCTTTAAAAGAAAATATACTTATTTTAACCGGTCATTATAAAGGGGTAGATCAAAGAATTCGAGATAAATATATCACTAAAGAAATCTCCATTGGAGATTATGTTTTAACCGGTGGAGAATTAGCAGCTGCTGTTTTAGTAGATGCTATTGTTCGTTTGATACCTGGTGTTATTGGTGATGAACAATCTGCCTTAACCGATTCTTTTCAGGATAATTTATTATCACCTCCAGTATACACAAGACCTTCCGAGTTTGAGGGAATGAAAGTGCCTGAAGTACTATTATCTGGTAATTTTCCAAAAATTGATGACTGGAGAAATGAGCAAGCTTATAAAAGAACTGAAGAAATAAGACCAGATTTACTGAACGATGAATAAGTTTTTATCATTTATAAAAAATAACAAAGCCATTTCTTGGGTTTTAGGATTTCAATTGTTTAGATTGATTTTACTTCCATTCATGGGATTAATGCCACAAGATGCTTATTATTATCTCTATGGTCAAAATCTGTCTTTATCTTATTTTGATCACCCCGGAATGATAGGCTACCTATTAAGAATCTTTACAGAAATATTTGGTCAATCAATTTTCACAATCAAATTTACTGATTTTATCATTACAACGTTAACCATACTAAGCTTCTATAAATTAGCTTCTTACTTTTTGTCAAAACAGAAACTAGCAAGAGCGATTGTTCTATTAGCTTCAACCATTTTTGTATCCATTTTATCATTTAATTCTACTCCAGATGTTCCGTTATTGTTATTTTGGACTTTGAGTTTAATCTGCTTATATAAAGCTATTTTTGAAGAAAAAAAGTGGTTCTGGATATTAGGCGGAATTACCATGGGTTTAGCTTTTAACAGTAAATACACTGCTTTATTATTACAAATAGGTCTTATTGCATTTCTTGTTTTTTCAAACAAATACAGAAAATTATTTCTTTCTCCTTGGTTTTGGATTTCTTTACTACTATCGGTTGCAGTAACATTTCCTGTTTGGTATTGGAACTGCCAAAATGAGTTTGCGTCCTTTGCATTTCAATCATCCGAAAGAACGAGTTCTATTTCAGAATTTAAAATATCTCCGAAAAATTTCTTTGGTGCGATTGGGCATCAAATGTTTTTATTATTACCTGTTTTATTTTTAATTTTCATCACATTTACATATAAATATGTAAAAAGAGCGTTGATAAAATTTAAAATACCACAGGCCAAAACATTATTTTTACTTGCATTTTTCATTCCAACCTTTGTAGGTTTCTTTAGCCTTACTCCTATTTATTGGGTAAAATTAAATTGGATGATGCCTTCTTACATTACAGGAATCATTTTAGCAGGAATGTTTATCAATAAGAAATTATTAAAAACTCAAATTATCTTTTCAATAGTATTTCACATACTAGTTAGTGCACAAATTTTATTTTATTTAGTGCCAATTAAAAGTGATGACACTTGGGTTGGATGGAAAGAACTAGCATCCGAAATAGAGACTTTACCAGAAAAAAAAATAAATACTTTCGTTTTTTCTAATGACAATTATAAAACGTCTGCCTGCTTAAACTTTTTTATGGATGAGAAAGTATATGCTCAAAACATTATAGGTTTACCAGCCTTACATTTTGATTATTTAGGCGACAACTTAGCTTTGTTAAATACCAAAAATGCTATTTTTATTGATTCTGATAAACGCTTTAAAAATGATAAGTTAAAAGGAACTCAAAATCCTATTTTAACTAAATACTTTGATAAAGTAATAGAATTAGCACCAATTATTATTAAAATCAATAATAAAGAATCACGTAAGTTCTGGGTATTCTATTGTACTAATTATCAATATAAAAAATAATTAAATTTAATTTTATCAATAAAAAATAATTAGTACTTTTGCAAACGCTAAATTAACCTCTGACGAAAAAATCGTGAATGTTACTTTACAAAATCAATAAATATTAAAACATGGAAGCTTTATTAAAGTTTGTTCAAGACGAATTTGTAACAAAAAAAGAATTTGCTGATTTCGCAGCTGGTGATACAATTACGGTTTATTACGAAATTAAAGAGGGTGAAAAAGTACGTACTCAGTTTTTTAGAGGTGTAGTTATTCAAAGAAGAGGTGCAGGAACTTCAGAAACATTTACAATCAGAAAAATGTCTGGTACTGTAGGTGTAGAAAGAATTTTCCCAGTAAACTTACCTTCTATTCAAAAAATTGAAATTAACAAAAAAGGAAGAGTTCGTAGAGCTCGTATTTTCTACTTTAGAGGTCTTACTGGTAAAAAAGCTAGAATTACTGAAAAAAGGAGATAAATTCTTTTTACTTAAAAATATAAAAAAGCTTTGTGAATATTCACAAAGCTTTTTTCATGAACAAATGTTAATAACCGTAGTTGATATCTTGTTGATTTCTAATTTCTTAAAAATTATACGCATCTAAAATTTAATAGTATTTTTATAAAGAATTTGACAATTAATGCAATGGAGTTCTCTTCAGAAACTATTAAATTAATTCTAAATTCAGAAAGTAATGTTCTTAATAAAATTATTGTTCAGTAATAAACTTAATCGGGTAACAAGATTCATATTAAAAAATAATCATTACCACTTTAAAGCAGTTCGTTTTAAAACAACAACCTGAAATAAAGGATTATATTTAAGCAGATAATAATTACAAATTAAAAAAAGCACTATGCTTATTTTAAATTAAGGAGGTTTCAAAAAATGAAAAAGTAAATTATAATTTCTTTAACAACGGAAGAAATATAGGATTTACATCTTATTTGAATTGTAGAAATACAAAACAGTTTAAGAAACTTTTTCAAAAAGCCACATCTTTACAAGCAATTGTAAGATGTGGCTTTTATTTTGATATCATTTCTACAAAATAAAGTTGATTTTATTATTAAAAACATATCAAAAGTCTTTAATTAATAGCAATTTAACAGTAAAAATCTCACCTATAATTCCTAAATTTGTGCCGCTTCAAACGAAAAGGATTTCGTACTTAGCATAGCATAGATATTTCTTTAATAAAACAAAATACTTTTATGAGCAAAATAGCTAAAATCATATATACAAAAACAGACGAAGCTCCGGCATTAGCTACCCGTTCTTTTTTACCAATTGTAAAAGCTTTTACAAAATCATCTAATATAGAAATTGAAACAAAAGACATTTCTTTAGCTTCAAGAATTTTAGCAAATTTTTCAAATTATTTGCCTGATCATCAAAAAGTGGAAGATGCTTTAACTGTTTTAGGAACATTAGCAAAAAAACCAGAAGCAAATATTATAAAATTACCAAATATTAGTGCTTCAGTGCCGCAACTAAAAGCCGCTATCGCAGAATTACAAGCGCTGGGTTATGCTATACCAAATTATCCTGAAGAAATAAAAACGGATGAAGACAAAGCTATTTCTGCACTGTATAACAAAGTAAAAGGTTCTGCCGTAAATCCAGTTTTGCGTGAAGGAAATTCAGACAGAAGAGCGCCAAAAGCGATAAAGAATTATGCCCGAAAAAATCCACATTCTATGGGTGCTTGGTCTGCAGATTCTAAAACCCATGTGGCTACAATGAAGGCAGGAGATTTTGCTCATAATGAAAAATCTATAACCACCAAGAATGCAACCTCAATAAGTATCCAACATATTGCAGAAAACGGTACTAAGATAGTTTTGAAAGATACATTAAACTTGTTACCAGGAGAAATTATTGACGCGACTGTAATGAGTAAAAAAGCATTAATTGCCTTTTTAGAAGAACAATATGAAGACGCTTTGGATAAAAATGTATTGTTTTCGTTACATATGAAAGCAACCATGATGAAAGTTAGTGATCCTATTATTTTTGGTCATGCAGTGAGTGTCTATTTTGATAATTTATTTACAAAACATGAAAACACTTTTAATAAAATCGGTGTTGATGTAAATAATGGTTTAGGAAATCTTTTAGGAAAACTAAATGAATTACCAAAAGATAAACGTGATGAAATTAGAGATGATATAAGACATGCCTTTGACCACGGACCAGCATTAGCGATGGTTAATTCAGATAAAGGGATAACCAATTTGCATATTCCTTCAGATATAATTATCGATGCTTCCATGCCAGCAATGATTAGAACCTCTGGTAGAATGTGGAACTCAGAAGGGAAGTTACAAGACACGAAAGCAATTATTCCAGATAGTTCTTATGCCGGAATTTATTCCGCAACAATTGATTTTTGTAAAAAAAATGGTGCTTTTGATCCTACAACAATGGGTACTGTGCCTAATGTTGGTTTAATGGCTCAAAAAGCTGAAGAATATGGTTCTCATGATAAAACTTTTGAAATTACTTCTAACGGTGCAGTGCAAGTTGTGGATGTAAACGGAACTGTTTTAATAGAGCACACGGTTGAAAAGGGAGATATATGGAGAATGTGTCAAACGAAAGACTTACCAATTCAAGATTGGGTAAAATTAGCAGTTACTAGAGCAAAAGCATCAGAAACACCTGCTGTTTTTTGGTTAGATAAAAACAGAGCACATGATGCAGAAATCATCAAAAAAGTAACTTTATATCTTAAAAATCATAATACTTCTGGTTTAGACATCAGAATTTTATCGCCTATAGAAGCTACAGAATTTACTTTAGAAAGAATCATAAAAGGAGAAGATACCATTTCTGTTTCTGGTAACGTTTTACGTGATTACTTAACAGATTTATTCCCAATTTTGGAAGTTGGAACATCTGCAAAAATGTTATCTATAGTGCCGTTAATGAATGGTGGAGGGCTTTTTGAAACTGGCGCAGGTGGTTCTGCTCCAAAACACGTACAACAATTTTTAGAAGAAAATCATTTACGTTGGGATTCTTTAGGAGAATTTTTAGCCTTAGCCGTTTCTTTAGAACACTTAGGAACAACAAACAACAATCCGAAAGCTTTAGTATTAGCTGAAACTTTAGATGATGCTACCGACAAATTTTTAGATAATGATAAATCTCCTTCAAGGAAAGTTGGTGAATTAGATAATAGAGGGTCACATTTTTATTTAGCACTATATTGGGCAGAGGCTTTGGCTCATCAAAATAAGAATGCATCGTTAAAAGCAGAGTTTAAAACCATGGCGGAAACTTTGAGAAAAAATGAAGAAAAAATCATCGCAGAGCTAAATGAGATTCAAAGAACAGCGGTAAATATTGGTGGTTATTACAAACCTAATGAAGCGCTAGCGACAAAATCTATGAGGCCAAATAGCCTTTTAAATAGTATTTTAGCTTAAAGCCAACAAGACAAAGTATTAAAAAACTGATGATATACTCATCAGTTTTTTTTGTACTACAATTTTAAATTTAACATTATTTTATAACTAGATAGTTGTAGTTTTGTTGAATAATAGAATCAATATATTAAACAAAAAATGCTTCATTTGAAAAAGTTACTATTTTTAATTTCCATCATAACGTTATCATCTTTTAGCCAGGAAAAATTTACGATAAGTGGTACTGTTTACGACAACTCTAATAATGAAACTTTAATAGGAGTTTCTATTTATTTTCCAGAATTAAACTTAGGTGCAACTACCAATGAGTATGGTTTTTATTCCATAACAATTCCTAAAGGAATGCACAAAATTCAAATTAGCTACTTAGGATTTTCTACTATCAATGAAAGTATTAATGTATTAGAAAATTTAACTAAAAATTTATATCTAAATGAGGAAACAGAAAGTTTAGATGAAATCATTTTTGAAGCTGACATTGAAAAAATAAATATCAGATCACCTCAAATGAGTGTGAATAAATTAACATCTGCCACTATAAAACAAATTCCTGTTGTTTTAGGTGAAGCAGATATCATAAAGTCTTTAATTCTTTTACCTGGCGTTACAAGCGCAGGGGAAGGCGCTTCAGGTTTTAATGTAAGAGGTGGAGCTGCAGATCAAAATTTAATTTTATTGGATGAAGCTATTGTTTTTAATTCTTCACATTTATTTGGTTTTTTCTCGGTTTTTAATCCTGATGTAATTAAAGATGTAAAATTATATAAAGGTGGAATCCCTGCACGTTTTGGAGGTAGGTTATCTTCAGTTTTAGATATTTATCAAAAAGAAGGAAATAGTAAAGACTTTAATATAACCGGAGGAATTGGTTTGGTTTCCTCAAGATTATTAGTGGAAGGTCCAATAGAAAAAGAAAAAAGTTCTTTCGTTGTAGCGGGTAGAGCTTCTTACGCTCATTTATTTTTACCGCTTTTTGACAATGACAACAAAGCATATTTTTATGATCTAAATGGTAAATTTAATTATAGAATGAATGATAGAAACAACGTATTCTTATCAACTTATTTTGGAAAAGACGTTTTCGGAATTAGCGACAACTTTGTAAATAAATATGGAAATACAGTGCTTAATTTACGCTGGAATCATCTATTTTCTGATAAAATATTCTCTAATTTATCTTTAATTTATTCAGACTATTTCTACGGGTTGATTCTCGACTTTGTTGGTTTTGAATGGGATTCTGGAATCACAAACTTCAATCTAAAATATGATTTTAAACATTATTTAAATAGCAAGTTTAAACTAAGCTATGGTGTTAACAATATTTACATCAAATTTAATCCAGGAGAAATCATACCTAATAGAGAAGACTCTGGGATTCAGCCAGAAAAATTAATAGACAAATACGCCAACGAATTTGCCGCTTATTTAGAAGCTGAACAAAAAATAAATGATAAACTAACGTTACAATACGGAGTCCGTTTTAGTAATTTCACACGCTTAGGACAAGATGAAATTAATGTTTACGCTAATAACGAACCCGTTATATATAATTCGCAATTTAAAAAATACGAATCTGCTGAAGCTATTGGCACAGAATCTTACAAAAGAAAAGATCAATTAGCAACTTTTAGTAATTTTGAACCTAGAGTTTCCTTATCGTATATTTTGAGTGATGCTGCATCATTCAAAATGAGCTATAACAGAATGGCACAATATTTACATTTACTTTCTAATACTGCCTCGCCTACCCCATTGGATGTTTGGGCACCAAGTGGACGTTTTATAAAACCTCAATTATTAGATCAATTTGCCCTTGGATATTTTAAATCTATAAAAAATGGAGATTATTCCTTAGAAACAGAAGTTTTCTATAAAGACATTCAAAATAGAATTGATTATATAAATGGTGCAAACTTAGTTGCTAATAACGAAATTGAGACTGTTATTTTAAATGGTCAAGCAAGAGCTTATGGTTTAGAAGTTTTATTCAAAAAAAATGAAGGAAAATTTAAAGGTTGGTTGGCCTACACATTGTCTAGATCAGAGCAACAAACTACAGGCAGAACTGCAAATGAACCTGGCATTAATCAAGGGGAATGGTACAGTTCACCATATGATAAAACGCATGATATTTCTATAAATGCAAGTTATGAATTATCTAAAAAATGGACATTCAACGCAAATTTTTTATTTCAAACTGGGCAACCGACAAACTATCCTGTGGGGCAATATGAAGTACAAGGTTTAAATGTTCCTGTTTTTGACGATAACAGAAGAAATGCTGATAGATTGCCAGCCTATCATAGATTAGATATTTCTGCAACTTTAACTCCAGACAAGAACAAAAAAAGAAAATTGCAAGGAGAATGGGTTTTTGGAATTTATAATTTATATGGAAGACAAAATGCGGCATCTATCAACTTTAGACAGAATAGAGAAACTTTTAGAAACGAAGCAGTTCAGACTTCAATATTTGGTTTGGTACCCTCTGTTACTTATAATTTTAAATTTTAATCAGATGATGAGAAAGATATATATACTCCCTGTTTTATTCATATTGTTTTTTACTAATTGTGAAAAAGTTGTTACTATTGATGTTCCTTCTATTGAACCAAAATTAATTATTGATGCCGCTTTTGAAGTTTATTTTGACGAAAGCCCGGTTAACGCATATACAGTTGTAAAATTAAAATTATCAGCTGACTATTTTGAAGACGTAATTCCGGTAGTTACGAATGCTACTGTATTTCTTACAGACTTATCAAACCTTAGTATTATTAATTTTTCTGATCTAGATGCAGATGGAAGTTATGAACCTGAAACTGCTTTTATTCCTGCTGATAATATTGCATATGAATTAACAGTAATTCACAACAATGAAACGTATAAAGGAAAGGCTAGTAAAATAAAATCTACGCCATTATTAAGTGCTGTTCAAGGTGATGAGACTTTATTCTCTGGAAAAGAAACAGAGGTGAGAATCGATTTTACAGATTCGGATTTTGAAGATAATTATTACTTATTTGATTTTACCAATAATTTATTTACTTCTATAGAGGATCGCTTTTTTAATGGGGCTGATTATAATTTTTCTTTCTTTTACAGTGAAGACGATATCGAATTGCCAACAACGGTAAATATAAAAATGTCTGGAGTTTCAAAAGAGTATTTCACTTATTTTAGAGTTTTGGTAAATCAAAGTGGACAAAATTCAGGAGGTCCTTTTCAAACTGTTCCTTCTTCTTTATTAGGGAATATGATCAATATGACTGCTGAAGAAAATTTCCCTCTAGGATATTTTCATATTTCAGAAACAGACTCTTTTTCATTAGATTTGGTAGAAAAAGATTAAATAACTTTTGCGATAAGTAATCAATAATAACATAAAACATGTATTTTTGATTGATGACTTTTACAAAAACTACAGAACAAGATTCTAAATACAACCATCTAGAAAAAATGACTGTGTCTCAATTATTAACCAATATTAATAACGAAGACAAGGCAGTTCCTTTAGCGGTAGAGCAGGCACTGCCTCAAATAGAAAAATTAACCCAACAAATTGTTGAAAAATTAAAAACAGGGGGAAGACTTTTTTATATTGGTGCAGGAACTTCTGGAAGATTAGGTATTTTAGATGCCTCGGAATGCCCGCCAACTTTTGGTGTTCCTCATGAATTGGTTGTAGGTTTAATTGCAGGTGGAGATTATGCGATTAGAAAAGCCGTTGAATTTGCTGAGGATGCTACAAATCAAGGTTGGTTAGATTTACAAGAACATGCTATTTCTCATAAAGATATTGTTGTTGGCATTGCTGCTTCAGGAACGACACCCTATGTTATTTCAACTTTAGAAAAATGTAACGAAAACAACATTATTACAGGTAGCATTTCTTGTAATAAAAATAGTCCTTTATCTAGCACAGCTCAATTTCCTATTGAAGTAGTTGTAGGACCAGAATTTGTAACAGGAAGCTCTAGAATGAAAGCAGGAACAGCACAAAAACTAGTTTTAAACATGCTTTCTACTGCAACCATGATTCAACTTGGAAAAGTAAAAGGAAACAAAATGGTTGACATGCAACTATCTAATAATAAATTAGTAGATAGAGGTGAAAAAATGTTGGTTGCCGCATTAAACATAGACCAAACAACAGCAAGTACCTTATTACAAAAATTTGGAAGTGTAAGAAATGCTATTCAAAATTATAAACCATGAGTACAGACACAAATTTACTAGGCAAAGGATTAATAAGATTAGGAATTTTAGTATTTCTTTTTATTGCGTCTCCTATACTTTTAACGATGGGCTTTAAAGCTTTTGATAGATTTACAGAATCTCCAAAAATTTATATTGCATACCTATTAATTTTAGTAGGATTTGCTGCTTTAATTTTCACGATTTACTTTGCATTTAAAACTTTTAAAATAATCAGTAATTCTCTTTTTAACAATAAATAAACCAATAAAAATAGAAAATAAAATACATTGTAAAACGGGGAAAAGAATCGCTAAGGATGAAAATAAATAAAATGGAAAATGCCATTATCGTTATATTATCCTTTCCTGATACTATTGTTAGGCCCGCCTACAGGGAATATTCAAGTAGAATTTGGCCAAAAATTGGCATAGGCAACAAGCATGCAATTCAAGCAGGGCATTCTGCACTATTATTGATCAAAAAAAATGAATCTGAAATTAAATATTTTGATTTTGGCCGATATATAACTTCTTATGGAAATGGCCGCGTAAGATCTTTTGAAACAGATCCCGAAATTTATATTCCTTTAAAAGCTTCCTTTAAAAATAACGCACTAACGAATCTAGATGACATTTTGTTGTGGTTGGAAAAACATCCTGAAAAAACACATGGAGCAGGAAGGTTAATTGCAAGTGTTAATCATAAAATTAATTATGACAAAGCATTTAACTTTATTTATAATTTAATTGATAAAAAAGAATTTCCTTATGGTGCTTTTATTAAAAATGGCAGCAATTGTGCTAGGTTTGTAACCGATACAATCATAAATTCTTGCACAAAAAAAAGCATCCAACTAAAGTTAAAAAGTTCTCATTTATTAACTCCTAGTCCTATTGGAAATACATTAAAAGGAAGAACAAGTAGAACAGTCTATAAGGTAAAAAACCAAAAGATTAAAGAATATAAAAACCGGTCTATTTTAAAAGAATACAATGCTACTTTCTTTAAAAAATTTGATTCTGAACTTAATTTAATTGGTTCTGAAATACCCGATATAAAAACATTTAATTTAATAAATGGCACCTGGTTATCTGGAGTTGGCAGTGGAGCTTGGTTTAAGGTTGAAGAAAAAATAGATGCTCTAAAGTACAGAATTTCTAGATATACAAGATGCGGTGAAAAAGACTTTGAGGGTATTTTTTTAGCTGATAACCCTTCTTTCAATTTAAGACAAAATCATAGATTTGAGCACCCAACCAATTGCAAAGAAATGTATATAAAACAAAATAATCAGGAATTTATTTTTCAGCAGGTAAAACTATAACTTCTGAATCTTAGAATCCTTCTTAATTTTTATTTGATGCTGCACTAAACTCAAAAGTACTATTTCGTCATTCAGTTACTAATACAATACTAGCCGTAAGGTTCTTGTTTACCTAATTTATTACGTTCATAGATCCTTTCTATTTATTTTCTTTTTAAGATTCATTTTAAACAGAGAAACACCTCTAAAGTAGGAAGTATATAATAGAACAAAGAGAACTAATATTGTATTCATCAGAAATATTATTTAGCAATTCTAATACTTTTTACAAATTTATCTTACTAGCTTCTAACACCTAATAATTATTTATTTCTAAGTTATATTGTCTTAGAAGTAGCCTTAAAATTATATTATTATTCTCTTAAGACACCAGTAAAAACCTACATATCAGTACAATACATTAAAAAATTCCAAATCAGAGAACTTAGTTTACATCTTTTGGCACGTTCTTTGAAATTATGATAATCAAATGCGGAAGCTGAAAAGCGTTTAGAGTAGGCAAAACCATTAAAATCATATATTATGAAAAAAACGGCACTTATATTATTTGGAATGTTGATCATGGTTTCTACCATTGAAGCCAAAACGGGAAACGAAAAACCAAACAGAATTAGGGTAAATTACACTTATGACAATGCTGTAAACTTCATAGAACGTGGAATCGAGTTCTACATTTTTACAAATGGTAATTTTGATTTTAACACGCATCTTGAAAATTCTTATAATGATTATAATAGAAGAATAAATAACAGAGGTGTTCGCGTAAATAGAGATTATAGAGGCAGGATTACAAGAATTGGAAATGCTTTTATCAATTACGATTATAGAGGAAATGTTACTAGAATAGGTAGTATTTCGATGAGATACAGATTTGGAAAACTAACAAAGGTTGGAGATTTAAGAGTGCATTACGATAGATGGGGAAATCCTAATTTTTATGGAAATGTAAGAGATTTTTATTATGATAATGGCATAAGGTTCAACATAAGTTTTGGTGATATTTGTAACTATAATGATAGTTATTTTTATAGAAATGACTTTAAAAGAAATTATAACCAATTTAGAGAGGATCAAAATTTTTATTACTATAAAGCTAGACCTAATGCCAAAATAGGAAAAAGAAGTACAATTTTAAAAAGGAGAAAACCTTCAACCGAGATTGATCCAAGAAAAAAGAGAAAAAGAAATGCTAATAATTCTTATCGAAAACCTAATAGAAACAAAAAAGTTGAGGTTGTAAAAAATACTAAAAAAAGAACCTCTTCTAAAATTAAAAGAGAAAACAGCACACAAAGAGCAGATAAAAATAGTAGCTCTATAAAGACCGATAAAAATTCTAAAAAAAGAAAAATTAGCAGAAAGAGAAGAAGTTAAGAATATAAAAATCAAAAGCCCTATTTTAAAATAGGGCTTTTCTTATTTTCTGCGTAAGTAAAAAAAAAACCTTCTATTCTTTAAATGTATAACTTACACCAAACATCACCATACTTGTTGTCATTTCGTAACCAACTTTAGATTCTGGAATTGCTCCATAAGGATTCGTAGATGATAAATAATTAGGGTTTAACATTGGCCCTTCTGTTTTTCCATCACTAGCACCATAATGATACACACCATTCAACATGAAATTATCAGTTATTGGGTAACTAAAACCTAATTGAAAAGCATTCGCAATAACTGCAGTTGCAGGAATTGAGAAAAATGCCAATTCATCCTCAATAGGATTGCTACTGTATGTATAACCAACTCTTAAAGGTAATTTTTCAATTCCTTTGTATTGAAGTCCAACGGAAAGTATATTTATATTTTTCCATCCAAATCCTGCAACTGAACCAGTTTGGGTCCATCCTTTTTCAGCAAAACCATCAGTATTTTCATAATCAACATATCTGTAATCCATAGCAAAATCAACATCTCCTTTTGAATATCCTACACCAAATGATAATATTGCTGGGTAATCCATATTAAATGAAACATCTGGAGCTACAGAGCCATCCAAATAAGTGTTTTTAAATTCTAAATCCCCAAATGACTGTCCGGTTTTATAGGAAGCTCCTAATTTAATTCCACTTGGTGAGTTGTAAAACACCCCAAACTGTGCCCCAAAACCAAGAGCAGATGCTTTATCACTATTTGGGTACATTTGATCACCTGGAGCACCTGAAGGTGGTGTGAAATCTGGAGAAGATAATGGACTTGGCGCTAACTCTAATGCTCCATAATTAATTGTTGGCTGAATACCTATTGAAAATGTTTCACTTATTTCATATGCCCAAGCCAAACCAACTTGCAATAACATATAATCAGATTCTACACGACCAAAACCAAAAGGTTGCATGTTATTAATTGGATTAAAATTAAACTCTTGCTGTGGAAAAGTAACTCCAAAACCACTAATACCAAAAGCCGATAAACCAAAGGTGTGTTTGCTATCCTCTTTTCCCCAAACCATTGCTAGAGCTGGCATAGGAGAGACACCTCTATCATCCTCAGTAAGACCAGTAATCATATTTCCTGTTTGTTCGCCAGTTGATCCATTAAACTCAAATCCAGTAGAACTTAATTCTGGAGATGAATAGAATAAACCAAAATTAAAATCTAATATTTTACTATCAAAAGTTGATATTGCCGCAGGATTCCATTGTAGAGCTCCGGAAATATCTAAGGGTTGTGCAGTGGCTGCGCCACCCATAGACATATTAACTGCACCAACACCTTGCATAACGTGGCCCGCTTGTCCGTAAACTAATGCTGATAGCATTAGAAACGCAAGTTTTAAAAAATTTTTATTCATAATATTAAGATTAAATTAATACCCTCTAAATTGTAAATGAAACAATTAATTAAAAGTATATATAACCTTTAATTTCAACTATGACCATTGTCATGAAGAGAGCACTAATTCAATAAAAATATATGAAAACTATCTAATTAACTTTCTATATTTAATTCGTTTCGGCATTAAGTCTCCACCTAAACGTTTCTTTTTATTTTCTTCGTATTCAGAAAAACCTCCTTCAAAGAAATATACTTCACTATTTCCTTCAAAAGCTAAAATATGTGTACAAATTCTATCTAAAAACCATCTATCGTGAGAAATAACCACTGCACAACCAGCAAAATTCTCTAAACCTTCCTCTAAAGCCCTTAAAGTATTTACATCTAAATCGTTTGTTGGTTCATCTAAAAGTAAAACATTCCCTTCTTCTTTTAGGGTCATGGCTAAATGTAAACGGTTACGTTCCCCACCAGAAAGAGCAGAGACCTTCTTATTTTGTTCACTTCCAGAAAAATTAAAACGACTTAAATAAGCGCGAGAATTTACTTGCTTTCCTCCCATCATAACTAAATCTTGACCGTCCGAAAAATTTTCCCATATTGTTTTTTCTGGATCAATATTGGAATGTGCTTGGTCTACATATGCAATTTTAGCAGTTTCACCTACCTTAAAAGTTCCCTTATCAGGAGCTTCTTCTCCCATGATCATTTTAAAAATCGTTGTTTTTCCTGCTCCGTTCGGACCAATAATCCCAACAATACCTGCTTGTGGTAAATTAAATTCTAAATTATCGTATAATAATTTATCTCCATAAGCTTTAGATACACCAATTGCTTCAATCACATTTGTTCCTAATCTAGGTCCATTAGGAATGTAGATTTCTAATTTTTCATCAACTTGTTTTTGGTCTTGACTCATTAATTTGTCATAATTTTTCAAACGAGCTTTTTGCTTTGTTTGACGACCTTTTGCTCCTTGACGAACCCAATCTAACTCACGTTCTAATGTTTTTTGACGTTTAGAAGCTGTTTTACTTTCTTGCGCCATTCTCTGAGATTTTTGATCTAACCAAGAAGAGTAATTTCCTTTCCAAGGAATTCCTTCTCCTCTATCCAGTTCAAGAATCCAACCAGCTACATTATCTAAGAAATATCTATCATGTGTTACTGCAATTACGGTTCCCTTATATTGTGCTAAATGATGCTCTAACCAATGCACCGATTCTGCATCCAAGTGATTTGTTGGCTCATCTAATAATAAAATTTCTGGCTCTTGCAGTAATAATCTACATAATGCAACACGTCTTTTTTCCCCTCCAGACAATACTCCAATTTTTTTATCAGAATCTGGAGTTCTTAAAGCATCCATTGCTATTTCTAATTTGGTGTCTAATTCCCAAGCATTGGCAGCATCAATCTTATCTTGCAATTCTGCTTGCTGATTCATTAGTTTTTCCATCTTATCTGCGTCAGAATAAACTTCTTCTAAACCAAACATATCATTAATTTTGTTGTATTCGTCAAGAATTGCAACAGTTTCTGCAACCCCTTCTTTTACAACTTCTAAAACAGTTTTCTCAGGATCTAGTTGAGGCTCTTGTTCCAAATACCCAACATTATAACCAGGAGAAAAAGTTACATCGCCTTGAAAATTCTTTTCTACACCCGCTATAATTTTTAATAATGTTGATTTTCCAGATCCGTTTAAACCTAGAATTCCAATTTTAGCTCCATAAAAGAAGCTTAAATATATATCTTTTAATACTTGTTTACCAGTTGATTGATAGGTTTTAGAAACCTTATTCATCGAAAAGATAACCTTCTTATCGTCGCTCATTATACTTTTTTTTAAATTTAATTTGAAAACTGCTACTGAAAATTGTAGACTTTTTTATACTCTACCCTTTAAGGCATTAAAAACCCAAGCAATAGCAAAAAAACCAACACCAACGGCTGCAAATCCCCAACCTGCAACTTCATTATATCTAAAAGCGCCTAAAGCAATTAATCCTAATCCTACAAGTATCATTATCAATGTTGCCCAAGCAAGCACTGTATTTTTATTCATTCCCATATTATGTAATTCGTTAATTTGTTCGACAAATATCGGTATTTATTTGATACTGTCAAATTATAGATTTGATAAAAAGTCTTATAAATTAGGGGGTTAGAAAGTGTTATAGATTACATACTTAATTTCTTGCAAGTTTACGCAAAGCTACCCACTGTTTCATTTTTTCTCTTGAATCGCATGCTGGATAACCAACTACCGTTTTACCCGCTTCTACGTCACTGATAACGCCAGAACCAGCGCCAACTTTAGCACCAGAATGTATAGTAACATGATCTTTTATAGAAGCACTACCTCCAATAATAACTCCATCGCCTAACGTTACAGAACCTGCTAAACCACTGTTTCCAGCCATTATACAACATCTTCCTAGCACAGAATTATGACCTATTTGCACTAAATTATCAATCTTACAGCCATCGCCTAAGACAGTAGAACTAAATTTTCCACGATCAATGCATGAATTAGCACCTACTTCTACAGCATTTCCAATAACAACATTACCAATATGCTTTATTTTAACTAAGCCTCTACCATCATTACTTGGTCTATATCCAAAACCATCTGCTCCAATACTAACGTTTGAATGAAAAATACAATGACTTCCAATTTTACTTCGTTCTCTAATCACTGTTCCAGACCAAATAACTGTCTCATTTCCAATAATAGTATCATCAAAAACAGAAACGTTAGGGTAGATGATTACATTTTCCCCTATTATTACATTTTTACCGATATAAGAATTTGCACCAATTTTGCATCCATTTCCCACTTTTGCAGTTTTATCTATAACCGCTGTTGGATGAATATCTGCTTCAAAATAGGGAGGTTCCGGTTCAAAAGCATCCAATATCAGTGCCATTGCTAAGTCAGCATTTTTTACTTTAATAAATGCTTTTCCTTCTCCTGGAAGCACCTTAATTCCGTCATATACAATTGCTATACTCGCCTTTGATTTTTCCCAGAAACGAGCATATTTAGAATTTCCTATAAAGGTAACATTCCCCTTTACTGCATTTTCAATTTGCTCTGGAGCGAATATTAAATCTTTACAATTTCCAATAAGTTCACCGTTAACAATTGCTAATATTTCTTTAAGGGAGAATGATTTCATAATTATGATTTTTAAATGTATTCGTTTTTGCGAATACTATACATTTTTTTGATAAGAGTTCCCCATAGCAATTAAAGAAAAAACTAAATTTTGGCCGCCAATATTGCACCTTGTTTGATCGCTCTTTTTGCATCTAACTCTGATGCAAAATCTGCTCCACCAATTACATGTACTTTTTTACCTGCATCCAATAAAGGTTGGTATAATTCTTTAAAAGGTATTTGACCTGCACAAATAACAATATGATCTACTTCTAAAATTTTAGCTTCCTCATTTTGTGTATAATGCAACCCTTGATCGTCAATTTTAGTATAAGAAACATCTCCTATAAACTGAACTTTTTTCTTTTTTAAACTAGAGCGGTGAATCCAACCTGTAGTTTTTCCAAGATTTCCACCAAATTTTCCTTTACTCCTTTTAAACATAAAAATTTCTCTAGATGCTGCATGAATTAATGGTTTTTCTCCTTCAATTCCTGCTCTGGCTTCTAGCGTTTTGTCAATTCCCCATTCTTTTAACCAAGCATCAATATTTAGCGAGGTAGATTCTCCTTCATGTGTTAAATATTCTGAAACGTCAAAACCAATTCCTCCCGCTCCAATTACAGCTACTCTTTTGCCTACTGGCTTTTTAAACTTTAAGACATCAATGTAACTCAATACTTTTTGATGATTAATTCCTTCAATTTTTAATTCTCTCGGCTTAATTCCTGTTGCAACTATAATTTCGTCAAAATCTGAATCTTTTAAATCATCCTCAGAAACTCTAGTATTTAGTTTTAAGCTTACTTGATGAAGTTCAATTTGTTTCTTGAAATAACGTAAGGTTTCATAAAACTCTTCTTTTCCTGGAATTTGTTTTGCAAGATTAAACTGACCACCAATTTCTTTATCCGCATCAAATAAAGTAACCAAATGGCCCCTTTGTGCCGCAATTGTTGATGCTGCTAAACCTGCTGGACCTGCTCCAATTACTGCTATTTTCTTTTGACTTTCTGTAGGATAATAATTCAGTTCTGTTTCATGACAAGCCCGAGGGTTTACTAAACAACTTGCAACTTCTTGTTCGAAAACATGATCTAAGCAAGCTTGATTACAACCAATACATGTATTTATTTCGTCTACTCTATCTTGTGCTGCTTTATTTACCCATTCTGAATCTGCTAAAAAAGGACGCGCCATAGAAATCATATCTGCATCTCCTTCTGATAATATTTTTTCAGCTGTTTCTGGCATATTTATTCTGTTAGAAGTAATCAAAGGAATTGATAATTCTTCTTTCATTTTTTTTGTAACCCAAGTAAATGCACCTCTTGGAACTGAAGTTGCAATTGTAGGGATTCTAGCCTCATGCCAACCAATCCCTGTATTTATAATAGTGGCTCCAGCTTTTTCTATTTCTTTACCCAGTTGAACCACCTCTTCCCAAGAACTACCATTTTCAACCAAATCTAACATTGATAGTCGGTAAATTATAATGAATTCTTTACCAACAGCTTCACGAGTTTGTTTTACCAACTCAATAGGTAAACGCATTCTGTTTTCATATGCACCACCATAATTATCAGTTCTTTTATTGGTTCTTTTTGCAATAAATTGATTGATTAAATAGCCTTCCGAGCCCATAATTTCAACACCATCATAACCTGCCATTTTAGATAATTCAGCACAGTTTACAAAATCTCTAATTGTTCTTTTGATTCCTGATTGTGTTAACTTAAATGGTTTAAAAGGTGTTATTGGCGACTTTATTTTAGAGGGAGCAACATTAAAAGGATGATATCCATAACGCCCTGAATGCAAAATTTGCATACAAATTTTCCCTCCTTCTTTATGAACTGCATTCGTTATTTTTTGGTGCTGTATAGCATGTTTTGTTGAAGACATTCTTGCAGCAAAAGGCCCTGTCCAACCTTGAATATTTGGTGAAATTCCTCCTGTAACAATAAGACCAACTCCTCCCTTAGCTCTTTCTGCGTAATAGGTTGAAATTTTATCAATAGCATTTTTTTCTTCTTCTAAACCTGTATGCATAGAACCCATTAAAATTCTATTTTTTAAAGTTGTAAAACCTAAATCTAATGGTTCAAAAATGTGCTTATATTTCATAATCTTGGAGTTAAATTTATTATGCATGCATAATAGTTTGCAAGATATGTTTATTTTCTGAAAATAAAAAACCAAAAAAATTGATTCTTTGGCTTTAAAAAATTTATAATTTAATTCCTATTTCATAGGAACATCAATCACTAACAATTTACTTAACACATTTGCCTTGATATTGATTTTTTCTTTTTCCGTAATTCCAATGGCATCTCTTTTTTCAAGAGTTTCATCCTCTATTAATACTTCTCCTTCAATTAAGAAAAAATAAGCTCCATTTTTTAAATTGTAAGTTGTTTCGAAGCCTTTATCTAAATCAATCATCGAAATATATCCTTGCTGGTTTATTGGCAAAGAACCTGCAACCAATTTATCTTTTGGGGAAACTAAAACTTGAAATTTGTTTTTTCTTTCTATCGCTTTAAATATTTTTTGATTGTAATAAGGCATTATATTTTCTAACTCAGGAATAATCCAAAGTTGTAAAAAATTTACAGCCTTTGTTTCACTGTCATTAAATTCTGAATGTGTTAAACCAGTTCCTGCACTCATAACCTGTACTTCCCCAACTTCTATAGAACGTTTATTACTCATACTATCTTTGTGAGATAAGGCTCCAGAAATAGGGATAGAAATAATTTCCATATTTTTATGAGGATGTGTTCCAAACCCCATTTTTGGTTCCACAACGTCATCATTTAAAACGCGTAACATCCCAAAATTCATTCTTTCTAAATTTTGATAACTTGCAAAACTAAATGTATGATGTGACCGCAGCCATCCATGATTTGCATGACCTCTAGATGCTGCTTTGTGTATTATTTTATTCATGATTTAACTTTCTTGATTAATACAAATACCCCATTTTACCCTTCTGATAATCGCGCATTGCTTCCAAAATTTCTGTTTGAGTATTCATTACATAAGGTCCATATTGAGTAATTTTTTCTCCAATTGGTTCTCCTGATAAAACCAATAGTGTACTTTCTTTTTTTGCTTCAAATTGAATGGTATTTCCATCTTGATTAAAAGTAACCATTTGGCTTTCTCCTTTCCTGAGTAGTTCTGAAGTATTCACTAAAATTTCACCAACTAACAAATAAATTAAAGATTGATGCTTTTCTGGAATATTAATTTCTAATTGTCCCCCTTTATTTGCTTTTAAGGTAAAAACGTTAACAGCCGTCTGAGTTTGTATCAAACCAGATTCATTATTTTGATTACCTGCAATAATATTTAATTGCACTTTTTTATCCTCAGAAAAAATTTTTGGTATTTGTTTTTCTTCTAAGTGCTGATAATTCGGTGTCATCATTTTATCTTTTGCTGGCAAGTTTAACCACAACTGAATTCCCTCTAAATCTCCCCCTTCTTTCACAAATTCTTTAGTTGGCCCCTCAGCATGGATAATTCCATGACCTGCTGTTGTCCATTGAACATCTCCAGCTTTCACCACCATTTCATTTCCTAATGAATCTCTGTGTAATTGCTCACCCTTAAACAACAATGTTATTGGTTCAAAACCTCTGTGCGGATGCGGCCCTAAATCAAACGGATTGTTAAATTCTGATATCGCATAAGGCCCATAATGATGCAACAATAAAAACGGATCTACATTTTCTATTTCTTCCGTTGGCAATGGTTGACGCAATTTTATTGGCCCCATATTTACCATAGGACTTGTAACTTTATGCTGTATTGTTTTATATTTTTTCATAATTAAATAATCTATTAGCTCTCGATACAATTCTGATAAAAAATACTAGTCACTCAAACTAACATTCTATAGATACTTCCCAAGGAAAATATTTTTAAAAATTTTTTCTATCTAATTTTATCTAAAAGATTGCTTAAAGTAATGGCTTCTTCATCTGTTAATTTTTCTAAAAAAGACACCTTTTCATTGTCATCTATAGTAGATAATAAATCCAACCCAGATAGCGTTATTTTTACAAACACTACTCTTCTGTCATGCTCACAGCGCTCTCTTTCAATTAAGTTTTTATCACACAACTTATCCATTAAACGAGTTGCATTTGGAGCTCTTTCTACCATTCTGTCTTTCACAATCTGAACCTTAATTTTATCTTTAGCACCCCTTAAAATTCTTAAAATATTGTATTGTTGTGGAGAAATTCCATAAGGTTTAAAAAACTCATTCTCCCTGCTATTTAACCAATTAAAAGTATATTTTATATTGATTAATGCCTTTACCTTACTGTTTATAAACTTAGAGTTGATATCTTTAGAAATGTCTCCCATAATTATGCTCTTAATCTTAAATCTTGCATTATTTTATTAAATTCTTCAGTTGTTGGCGTTAAATAGATGGTATCATCTACAAATAAAGTTGGAAATTTAACAACTCCATCATATAGTTCTTTGCTATGTTCTCTTGCTTCAGCATCCTTAGAAACATCTTTATATACATAAGGAACATCGGTTGAATTTAAAAAATTTTTAAAAGCAACTGTATAGGCATGTCCTTGTTTCCCGTATAAAACTATTTTCATATGGATTGATTTACAGCATTCTCAAATTTATTTACTTGTTCTTTTAATGATATTAATAAATTTTCATGTATGATTTTACCATCTTTAAAATTATCGTAGAAACTTGGAAAAGAAAAAGAAATTAGTTCTTTAGCACCCATTCTAGAGAATGATTGAACTCCTGTTTCTAAAACTGTTTGCCCTCCCCTACCTCCTGGTGAAGTTGCCATTAATAATAATGGTTTATCTCTAAAAAAATTCTTTTCTATTCTTGTACTCCAATCAAAAACATTCTTAAAAGCTGCAGCATAAGATCCATTATGTTCTGCTAATGAGAGGATAAATCCGTCATAATTATCCAACAAAGAAGTAAACTTTTTTGCATCTCCTGGAAATCCATTTTGTTCTTCATCAATGCTATAAATCGGTAAAGTGAAATCTTTTAAGTCTATCACATCAAAAGAGGTGTTTTCTAACTTCTCTCCAGCAAAAATTGCTAATTTTTTATTGATAGATGTTGAGCTCGAGCTTCCTGCAAACGCTAATACTTTTTTCATTTATATAATTTTTGATTCCATTTTTGTTTCTCCTTTTATCATTTTTGCCACTGGACATTTCCCTGCAATAACCAACAACCTCTTTTTTTGATCTTCAGTGATTTCTTTTTCAAAGGAAATATCTTCAACCAACCATTTTTTAATTCCTTCAGAAGTTGACTCTTCTTTTTGAGAAACATTGACAGTTATTTTACCTACATCCCATCCTTTTCTTTCTGCATACATTCTTAAGGTTATTGAAACACAACCGCCTATTGCAGTTAATAAGTATTCAACTGGTGTTGGGCCGTTATCGTCACCGCCAGAGCTGACAGGTTCATCAATTACTAAAAAGTGATTTCTTGTTTTAACTTCAGCCAGATAGTTTTTATTTGTTAAAACTACTTCAGCATTTTTATCTCTAAGCATTTTTAATTTTTTTATCAGTTTTGTAAGAGGTAATTAAAAGAATTATTGTGAATGCTGCTTCCTTCTGTTCTCCGTCTCCAATCATAAAATGTGCAAAAAAAGCATTAATAAGGTTAATAACACTATAGAGATATAGTAAATAATCTTAGTAATTTTCATCTTGTACCTTTATAAATTCAAGACAAAATTACAAAATAAAAATTTATTTACCAAGGAAAATAAATCCAAGGAAATATTTAAAATGGATTTTACTTAAAATGGATGTTTTTACGGTTGATATTCTATGATAAAAAAACTAACTTAACTTACTTTAAATATTGGTTATTAAAAACGATGTATATTCACTAATAGGTTTTAGTCAATTTAGACTCTAAATTAAATCTAATCAAAAGTTATGAATCAAATGACATCAATTAATGACCAAAAAACTGAAAACCAAAAACAATCAATAAAAGCAAAACAAAATGAATCAAATGGAATAGGGAGCGCAGGATTCGTTTTTGCATTAATTTCCATATTTATTGCATGGATTACATTTTTGGGTTGGATAATATGGCTTCTTGGATTTAGTTTATCTTGGGCAGGAATTTATAAAAAACGGAATAAACTAGCAATAGCTGGACTTGTTATCTCAATTCTAGTACTTATTTTTTATCTTGTATGTTTTTCTTTTATATTATTCATTTTTTAATCTTTAATAAACTGTTTAAAACAACAACAATAATTCATTGGAGCGGATTTTCCTACTCGAAAATTCTTTTCTTACAATGATAATTTAATGTTCTAGAATGTCTAAGAGGACAAACCCATAACTAAACTTATAAACGAAATATGCCTAAAAAATGAAAACAGAAAACTTTACTTATCCATTTTTATTGAATCGATTTTTTTCTGAAGATGTTGTATTTCTTGAATCTTATTTTGCTGTTTAGATAACAATTGAATGGAATCTATTATTTGTTCATTTTTTTTCTAAAAAACTTCCCGAATCCAGTCAATTTCATCAACAAAAAACAACATGAAATTAGTTACTATAAAACCTATTTTTACTAAATATTTAGTATAAAATTCCACTAATTTTTCATAAAATAGGAACTAGCTAACTCCTATATAAATTGATTTATTTCCAAATACTGTAATAATAAAATGGTTCTTGCATCCATAATCTCTTGTGTTTTAATCATTTTTAAAGCATCTATGAATGATATTTCTATTACTTCTATTTCTTCATTTTCAATTGCAAGACCTCCTCCATTTTCTGTTTTGTCTTCATCTTTATATTCACCCACAAAAAGATGTACTTTTTCTTTCACAATGCCTGGTGATAAAAAAACAGTGCATACTTTTTTTACTTCTGATATTCGATAACCAACTTCCTCCTCCGTTTCACGAATCACACAAGTCTCTGGAGACTCATTTTTATCAATTCCACCGCCAACAACTTCGATAGAAAATCCTTTTGAAATACCTGCCACAAAAACGGGCATTCTAAATTGTTTCGATAAAATTACTTTTTCTGTTTTAGTATTATAAAGCAAAATTGCAACTCCATCACTTTTTCCATAAACTTCATGAAATACATTTCTTGTTTTTCCGTTTTTAAACGTAAAATCAAAATTAAATTGCTCTAAAGTACCCCAAATACTGGAAATAACTTTAGAGGTAACGTTACTAATTTTATCTTTAACTTCCATCTTCAAAACTTCTTTTTACTTTTAAACCCATATTTAAATACTTTTTAGTGTCATCCGTTTTTCTCTATAATTTATATCTGTTGTTATGATAACAAAATCTCTTTAAACCATTATATCTTACCCTTTAATTTTAAGAAAAACGAATCCTTTCATCTTCATATCATCAATTTTTACAGCAGCATAAATGGTGATATACAACATACACTAGCATAAATATTTTTACAAATAAAAAACTTCTAAACAGAAAAAAATTGAGCAATTTTTAGATAACAAATTTCGTTATTTTTTTTTAATTAAAAGAAGTATTACTTTAAATATGTACAGCTATAAAACCCTTTTTTTTAGGCCAATTCTAAGTACTAATTTTATGATTTGAGATCACAACTAATTTTACACAGTCTTTTAAATAAATAGATTAATATGTAAAAAAAAGCTTTATTTTATTCTTAACAAATCCATTAACTTTTCAAGATATTAAATCTCAATTAAGAGAATAACATTTTATACCTCCATTTAACGTGCACTTAGATATTGACAACTAAGGCTAGCTAGGAAAATACATCAAAAGACTTCTCCTTCAATTGATTACTAGCTAAACGTCAGCTTAATTTCTTCAGATAAAACAAAACTAACTATCAAATAAAAGAACATTTTTCTTTGATTAAAAATAAGAAAATCCTCTTTGAGCAGCTCAAAGAGGATTTTTTAATTATGAATTCCGTAAATTTATTAAGCTACTTTTGAAATTTTATTTCGTGTTTTTTTAACCTCTTCAGAAGCTTCAAACTGATTTGAAGTATTGTTCTCTCCTCCTGCTTTTAAAGCTTTATCACCAGCAAAAAAAGTTTTATGATCATCACCTAAATCAGAACCTGCCATTCTTTGATGTTTTACACATGAAACTCCTTTTCTAATTTCTTGTCTTTGAACACCCTTTACATAGGCTAACATTCCTTCTTCACCAAAATAACCTTCCGTAAGATCATTCATATGCAAAGCTGTTGTATGATACGTTGGCAAAGTAATTAAGTGATGGAAAATCCCTGCTTCTTTTGCCCCATCAATTTGAAAAGTTTTAATTTTTTGATCTGCACGATAACTTAATTCAGAAGTATCATATTTGACATCCATTAAATTATTTCTATCATAAGCTGTCATATTTTCTCCCTCAGAAAGCATTTCTTCAAATACTTGATTTCGGAAATTAAGTGTCCAGTTAAATGAAGGCGAATTATTATACACCAACTTAGCGTTTGGCACAACCTCTTTTACTCTATTTACCATATTTGCAATTTGCTTTACATTTGGTGTTGGTGTTTCTATCCATAATAAATCTGCCCCATTTTGTAAACTGGTAATACAATCTAACACAACTCTATCTATATTAGAACCTTCTTTAAATTTATACAAACCGTTGGCCAATCTAATTGGACGTACTAATTTACCATCTCTTTTCAATAGAACATCATCTTCTTTAGCATCCTTAATTGCTATTTCTTCTGCCTCAACAAAAGCTAAATATTTAGAAGCTAAACCTCCTGGCTCTTGACTTACTGGTAGTTTCTGAGTTAGACCTGCCCCTTCAGAATCTGTTCGTGCTACAATAATTCCATCATCCACACCCAACTCTAAAAATGCATATCTAATGGCATTTAATTTAGCAATAAAATCTTCATGCGGCACCGTTACTTTTCCATCTTGATGGCCACATTGTTTTGCATCTGAAACTTGATTTTCAATTTGAATCGCACATGCTCCTGCTTCAATCATCTTTTTAGTCAATAAATAAGTAGCTTCTTCATTTCCAAAACCTGCATCAATATCTGCAATAATTGGAACAATATGAGTTTCGAAATTATCTATTTGATCTTGCACATCTTCTCCATTCTCTAATCGTTTAAATAAATCATTCAATTCAATAGCATCTGCTTGACGAAGAAAATCATAAATTTCGCTTATTAATGATGGCACAGCCGTTTTTTCGTGCATAGATTGATCTGGTAACGGCCCAAATTCTGAACGCAATGCAGCAACCATCCATCCAGACAAATACAAGTATCTTTTATTGGTTGTTTTATGATGTTTTTTTACAGCAATCATTTTTTGTTGCGCAACAAAACCATGCCAGCAACCCAAAGATTGTGTATAGTTAGATGAATCCTCGTCATATTCTGCCATATCCTTTCGCATGATAGCTGCAGTATATTTAGCAATATCTAAACCTGTTTTAAAACGATTTTGAGTAACCATTCTTGCTGCACTTTCAGAACTTATTGCATTCCAAGAATTACCATATTTTTCTTTAAGATTTCTTACAGTTTCTAATGCTGAACTATAATTCGTTTGTGATAATTTTTTCATAATTTTGTCTTTTGATTATTAAGGTTTCTAGATTTTGATAATTTCGTCTCGCACACTATTGCCGTAGTTGCGAGACATTTTTTTTAAATATATTTATATGCTGATAGTGTTAAAAACTCTTTGTACTCCTTTGATAAAACTAACTGATCAAAGAGGTTAATTGCTAATTCAAATTTTCCATTTAAAAAATTAGTTTCACCAACTAATTCTTGAATTTTCTCTAATTCTTCTTTTTTTAATTGCTGATACATTTCTTCCCTAAAAAAGCGCCCATCTTCTAATTGAATATTATGGTTTAACCAATGCCAAACCTGAGTCCTAGAGATTTCCGCCGTGGCAGCATCTTCCATTAAATTATATATTGCAGCCGCTCCGTTTCCACGTAACCAACTTTCTATATATAAAATACCTACATTAATGTTTTTTCTAACGCCATCTTCAGTAATGGTTCCTTTTGGCATTTCAACTAAATCTTTAACTCCAACATTTACATCAAATCTTTTTACATGAATTTGATTTTTTGTCATCATGTTTTCATTAAATACGTTCATTGCTAAAGAAACTAATCCTGGATGCGCAACCCAAGTTCCATCATGTCCATTTTTTACCTCTTGCTCTTTATCTGCATACACTTTTGCGAATGCATTATTATTCGCTAATTCATCATTTTTAATCGGAATTTGTGCTGCCATTCCTCCCATCGCATGCACTCCTCTTTTATGGCATTTTTGAATAACCCTCAAAGAATAAGCTTTCATAAAAGGTGTTTTCATTGTTACTTGATCTCTATTCGGTACCATAAAATTTTGATGATTTCTAAACTTTTTGATGTAAGAAAAAATATAATCCCAACGACCACAATTTAATCCAGCCATATGATTTCTTAACTCATAAATAATTTCATCTAACTGAAAACTTGCTGTGATCGTCTCTATTAAAACAGTCGCTTTAATTGTGTTTTGAGGAATCTTTAGATATTCTTGGGCAAACACAAAAATATCATTCCATAACCTTGCTTCTAAATAGTGCTCTAATTTTGGTAAATAAAAATAGGTAGCAGAATTTTGCGCTTGTAATGCTTTAATGTTATTAAAAAAATACAACCCAAAGTCTACAAAAGAACCAGACATTTCCTCACCATCAACAGTAAAATGTTTTTCATTTAAATGTAAACCTCTGGGTCTCACAAGTAACGTTGCCGTTTCTTTATTTAATTGATAGGTTTTATCCTTTTTCTCATCATAGAATGAAATTGTTTTATTGATAGCATCTTTTAAATTAATTTGACCCTGCAAATTATTATGAATGTTTGGAGAATTACTATCTTCAAAATCTGCCATAAAAGTTTTGGAACCAGAATTTAAAGCATTAATTACCATTTTACGCTCTACAGGACCTGTAATTTCTACCCTTCTATCTAATAAATCTTCCGGCAAAGGAGCACAAACCCAATCAGATTCCCTTATTTCTTTTGTCTCTTTTGGAAAAGAAGGATAATTTCCGGCATCAAAATAAGCTTGTTCAGCTTCTCTATCTTCCAATAATTTTAATCTTCTTTGATTAAATTTTTCATGTAATTCTAATAAAAACAATTGAGCCTTGTTAGTTAAAACATCTTGATACGCATCAAACTTAAATTCTTTAAAACTGATTTCTTTAATAATACTATTTTCTTCCATAATTAGAATATTTTAATTTCTACACTACAATGATATAAAATATATTTGAACTCCACAAGCGAACGTTCGCTAAATAATATAAAAATATTAATTAAATTAATTCGCTATTTATTCTTATCTTTGATTTATGATGATAGAAGACGAATACATACGATTAATATTTGGCTTAAAACTGAAGCAAATAAGAACAGAGAAGAACCTTTCTCTTTTTGGTCTAGCAAAGTTATCCGGACTTTCAAAATCGTATTTAAATGAAATTGAAAAAGGAAAAAAATATCCAAAAACAGATAAAATATTATTACTTTCTGAAAATTTAGAAGTTCCTTATGACCATTTTGTATCTTTAAAACTAGATAAAAACCTTGCACCTATTGGCGAAATTTTACAATCTAAAATTTTGAAAGAAATACCACTAGAGCTATTTGGTATCAAAGAGAATAATCTAATAGACATCATTGCAAACGCTCCTGCAAAAGTTAATGCGTTTATAAGTACAATTATAAAAATTGCACAAAACTACAACCTAACAAGAGAAAGCTTTTTTTTAGCATCTTTACGTTCGTACCAAGAAGCGCACAATAATTATTTTGAAGATATTGAAAATGATGTAGAGAAATTTGCCAAATTATATCATATAAACTTATCAAAAAGAATAAATTCCAAGGATTTAGAAGAAATTTTAATCGAAGAATTTGGATACAAAATTGATGACAAAGAACTTTCTAAACACGACAATTTAGGTGTTTTGAGAAACATTTATATCCCAAAAAAGAAAATACTTTTAATTGATAAAAACATTTCTGAAGCACAAAAAACATTTATTTACGCAAAAGAATTGGCGTACAATCATTTAAAGATTAAAGATAGACTTTACACTTTCCCTTGGATTAAATTTGAAAATTTTGATCAAGTTTTGAATAATTTTATTGCATCTTATTTTGCTGGCGCTTTAATTATCCCAAGAAAAAATTTAACAGAGAAACTAACAAACTTCTTTGAACAGGAAGACTGGAAACCTTTAAAACTGCATCAAATAATTAAGAGCTTTAATTGCTCTCAAGAAACTTTTTACCAACGTTTAACAAATATTTTACCCAAGTTTTTCAAAATCAAAAATTTATTTTTCTTACGTTTTACACACAAAGAGAATTCACCAGAATTTAAACTAAGTAAAGAACTACACATAACACAACAACAAGCACCTCATGCAAACAGAAAAAATGAGCATTATTGCAGACGTTGGATATCTATAAAAACAATTCAAGACTTAGAAAATTCATCCAAAGAAAGAGCAACTTTTGGCATTCAAATTTCTTCTTACGAAAATCAAAAAAACGAATATTTAGTACTTTCTTCGGCAACTCCAGATCCTTTTAAAAAAGCCATTAACAGAAGTGTAAGTATTGGAATGTTACTTTCTCCTCACTTAAAAAAGAAACTTACTTTTCTTAAAGAAAACACTTTTCATAAAAATATTGTTGGCGTTACCTGTGAAACCTGCGCCGTAAAAAATTGTACAGAAAGAATTGCAGAACCAACTCGCTTAGAAAAGGAAAATCAACATAAGGAAATAGCTAAAACAGTTGACAATATTATCAATTCTTACAGTTAAAATTTTCTTATTTTAGCATCTTATAACAACTATTTTTTATGGATATCAACTTCAATAAAAACGAAGATTACAATAAACTTTTAGTCTCAGATTTACGCAAACGTTTTGTGAAAGTAAAATTAGGTGGTGGTCAAAAGAGAATTGACAAACATCACGCAAATGGCAAAATGACTGCAAGAGAAAGAATTGATTATTTGTTAGATAACAAGTCTAAATCTATCGAAATTGGCGCTTTTGCTGGTGAAGAAATGTATGCAGAACATGGAGGCTGCCCTTCTGGCGGAGTTGTTGTGAAAATTGGCTACATCAGCGAAAAACAATGTATCGTGGTTGCCAATGATGCTACCGTAAAAGCTGGAGCTTGGTTTCCTATTACTGGAAAAAAGAATTTACGTGCTCAAGAAATATCCATAGAAAACAACTTACCTATTATTTACTTAGTAGATTCTGCAGGAGTTTACCTTCCAATGCAGGATGAAATTTTCCCCGATAAAGAACATTTTGGACGAATTTTTAGAAACAATGCGGTAATGAGTAGTATGGGAATTACTCAAATTTCTGCCGTTATGGGCAGTTGCGTTGCCGGTGGTGCCTATTTACCAATTATGAGTGATGAGGCATTGATCGTAGATAAAACCGCAAGTATTTTTTTAGCTGGAAGCTATCTGGTAAAAGCTGCAATTGGTGAGAGTATTGACAATGAAACTTTAGGCGGAGCAACTACACATTGTGAGATATCAGGGGTTACAGATTACAAAGCAAAAGATGATAAAGATGCTTTAAATAAAATAAGATTTATAATTGATAAAATTGGTGATTACGACAAAGCTGGCTTTAGTAAAAAAGAAGCATTTCCGCCAAAAGAAAAAGAAGACGATATTTTCGGAATTCTTCCAAAAGAAAGAAACGCGCAGTATGATATGTTAGAGATCATAAAACGTTTGGTGGATAATTCTGAGTTTGAACAATACAAAGAAGGTTATGGAAAAACCATTTTAACTGGTTATGCAAGAATCGATGGCTGGTCCGTTGGTATTGTTGCTAATCAGCGAAAATTGGTAAAAACAAAGAAAGGGGAAATGCAATTCGGTGGCGTTATCTACAATGACTCAGCGGATAAATCAACTCGTTTTATTGCGAATTGCAATCAAAAGAAAATACCTTTAGTTTTCCTTCAAGATGTAACCGGTTTTATGGTTGGCTCTAAGTCTGAACATGGAGGAATTATAAAAGATGGTGCAAAAATGGTAAATGCCGTTAGCAATTCTGTAGTTCCAAAATTCACAATAATTATTGGAAATTCTTACGGAGCAGGAAATTACGCTATGTGCGGAAAAGCATACGACCCAAGATTAATTGTTGCTTGGCCAAGTGCAGAACTAGCAGTTATGAGTGGTAATTCTGCTGCAAAAGTTCTACTACAAATAGAAACAGCCTCACTTAAAAAACGAGGTGAAAAAATTACCCCTGAAAAAGAAGCTGAGCTATTTGACAAAATAAAATCTCGATATGACAAGCAAATTTCTCCTTATTATGCAGCCGCAAGAATATGGACAGACGCCGTTATAAACCCATTAGACACGAGAACTTGGATCTCTATGGGAATAGAAGCTGCCAATCATGCTCCTATTAAAAAGCAATTTAATATGGGCGTTTTACAAGTTTAAAAGAATCTATGCCAGCACGCAGAAGACTATTTTATTACTTTTTTACTTAAAATCTTATGCTCAGTATTTTGAAGCTGAATTGCATTTTATGAATGAAACAACTAAAAATGGAATTGCTCGAATTAATACTTTAAATGATAAAACAATTTACAAGGATCATAAAAATTCAAAAAAAGAAAAATACAATCATAAAAATAGTAGTAATTTAATATTAAAAAAAGATTCTATTTCTCATTCCTTTCGTTACAAAAAAACGTGAGGCAAAAGAGCTCCAAAATTACTCCAAGTAATTATAGAGAACGATAATTTATCATTGTGTGCTATTGCTATTGAATCTAACTATTTACATACTTTTGGTTTGATAGGCGCTCTAGCAACAAAAATTGTAGACGCTAATAAAATTAATTACGAGTATTAAATGGTAAAAAACAATGAGGCAAAGCTTTCTTTTTTGGGAACACTGAAATGACTTCAAAAAGAAGGTTTGGAGAAATTATAAAAAAACGTCTCAAGCCGTGTTCTTTAATTATGAAACATTTAGAAAACAAGGAGTGTAAAGTTAAAGAAATTCCAAAAATTGTAGCTCTATATAATACAAAGTGTGTTTCCAAATAAATTAACTTTATCTTTTTGGGAATTGCTATACTTTTATAAAAAAAGATATTTTTTATTTAAAAAATAATGACCTTTATCATAATTAGTAGTGACTTTATGCTATATTTTTGACAAATAATTTTTCATAAACAATGAGTAAAGCAATTTATATTGCCGCAACAGAATCTGACAGCGGTAAATCTTTGGTATCATTAGGTCTTTTAAGAATGATGTTAACCAAATCTTCGAAAGTAGGCTATTTTAGACCTATTATCAACGAAGTTAAACCAAGTTCATTTGATGATCATACAAATACAGCAATTAATTTTTTCAACTTAGATATTGCCTACAATGATTGTTATTCCTATAAACAAGGTGAAGTTGTAGAATTGTTAAGTGAAGGTAAAGCAGATGATGTTATTCATAATGTTATCAAAAAATACAAAAAATTAGAAGCCAAATATGACTATGTTTTGGTAGAGGGAACAGATTTTTCAGGTGAGGGTGGCTTTACAGAATTAGATGTAAATCTTATGATAGCCAAAAATCTTGGAATTCCTGCATTAATAGTGGGTTCTGGAAATGGAAAAAAGAAGAAAGATTTCATAAATACAATGCAACTTACTCATCAATCTTTTATTAATAAAGAAGTTGATGTTATTGGTATTATTGCCAACAAAATTGAAGTTGACGAAATTGATTACATTCAAAAAGAATTACAAAAAAGCTTTCCTAAAAACCTACAAATAGACATTATTCCCAAAATTGATTTTTTGTCATATCCTACGGTTAGAGAAGTGGTAAAAGCTTTAAATGGTAGCGTTTTATTTGGAAAACAATTTTTAAATAATGCAATAGGAAGTTATAGTACCGGCGCTATGCAATTGCGTAATTATTTGACTAGAATTAAAGAAAATGCTTTAATTATAACTCCAGGAGATAGAGCCGATATTATTTTAGGAGCTTTGCAAGCCAATGCTTCTAGCAACTACCCAAAAATTGCAGGAATTATTTTAACAGGAACTTTAATTCCTGAAGAATCTATTCTCAAGTTAATTGAAGGTGTGCAATCTACCGTTCCGATTATTTCTGTCGACGGAGGAACCTTTGGTGTATCTAACAAAATTGGTTCAGTAAAATCTAAAATATACTCCACTCACAACAAAAAGATCTTATTATCATTAGATACTTTTGATAAATATGTAAATGCAGAAAAATTAACAAACATATTAACATCCTATAAGTCAAATAAACTAACACCAAGTATGTTTCAGTATAATTTGCTGCAAAAAGCTAGAGCTTTTAAAAAACATATTGTGTTACCAGAGGGCGAAGATGAAAGAATTATTAAAGCTGCTGCTCGTTTGCAGCTGCTAGATATTGTTGATTTAACCTTGTTAGGAGATAAAAATGCAATTCAATTAAAATGTGATCAAATTGGATTACAAATAGATTTGGATAAAATAAATATCCTAAACCCTGAAAACTCTATTCATAATGTTGATTTTGCAAATACGTTATTTGAAGCACGCAAGCACAAAGGAATGACAGAAACTACTGCAAAAGATTTAGTACATGACGTTTCTTACTACGGTACTATAATGATTTTAAATGGTTTAGCAGACGGAATGGTTTCTGGCGCTATTCATACAACAATGCATACCATAAAACCCTCACTTCAATTAATTAAGACTAAACCTGGAGTTTCAGTAGTTTCCTCTGTATTTTTTATGTGTTTATCAGATAGAGTTTCTGTAATGGGTGATTGTGCGGTAAATCCAAACCCAAATGCAGAACAATTAGCAGAAATTGCAATTTCTTCTGCTCAATCTGCAGAAGCTTTTGGTATTGAAGCGAGAATTGCTATGTTGTCTTATTCTTCTGGAAGTTCTGGAAAAGGTGAAGAAGTTGAAAAAGTAAGAAAAGCAACAGAAATCGTTAGATCCTTACACCCAGAATTAAAAATTGAAGGTCCTATCCAATATGATGCTGCTGTAGACATGACTGTTGCTAAAACAAAAATGCCAAACTCTAAAGTAGCTGGCCAAGCATCTGTTTTAATCTTCCCTGACTTAAACACAGGAAACAATACCTATAAAGCCATACAGAGAGAAACAGGAGCTTTGGCAATTGGTCCAATGCTGCAAGGATTAAACAAACCTGTAAATGATTTAAGCAGAGGTTGCACGGTAGATGACATTTTTAATACCGTTTTATTAACCGCCATTCAAGCACACCAGGGATAATATGAATATTTTAGTTTTAAATGCAGGCTCTTCATCTTTAAAATATCAATTAATAGAAATGCCTCTACAAGTAGTAAAATGTATTGGTATTATTGAACGGATTGGTATGGATGATGCCATTTTTACGCACGAAAAAGATACGAATACATATTCTGAGGTTTTACCTGTTTTAAACCACGAAGTGGGTTTAAAAAAAATTGCTAAAACTTTAATGGATGCAAAACTTGGTGTAATAAAATCTGTAGATGAAATTGAAGCTGTTGGACATAGAGTTGTTCATGGAGGAAGAAAATTCAGCAGCACGGTAATTGTTAATCAAGAGGTTAAAGACAATATTCGAGATTTATTTGATTTAGCACCACTTCATAATCCCGCAAATCTAACTGGGATAGAGATTGCTGAAACGATATTTAATTCAGCAAAACAGATTGCAATTTTTGATACCGCTTTTCATCAGACAATGCCAAAAGAAGCGTATCAATATGCCATTCCAAATTACTATCTAGAAGAACATAAAATTAGAGCTTATGGTTTTCATGGCACAAGTCATAAATATGTTTCAGAAAAAGCCATTGAATATTTAGGAGCAAAATCTAAAAACATTCTTACAATTCATTTGGGTAATGGTTGCAGTATGTCTGCAATAAAAAGTGGAAAAAGCATAGACAATTCATTGGGTTTTGGACCCATGAATGGCTTGGTAATGGGAACTCGTTGCGGAGACATAGATCAATCTGTACTTTTATTTTTGATGAAAAAGCTCAATAAATCGGTTAAAGAGGTCACCACTTTATTACAAAAAGAATCAGGAATGAAAGGTTTAACTGGCTTTTCTGATTTAAGAGAAATTTCTGAAAAAGCTGATAACGGAGATGAAAAATGTCAAAATGCATTAAACATAGCTGCCTATAGAATCAAAAAATATATTGGCTCTTATACCGCAATATTAAACGGATTAGATGCCATTATTTTTACAGCCGGAATTGGAGAAAACTCTAGTTTAATGAGGCGAATGGCTTGTAAAAATTTAGACTTCTTAGGAATTGTTTTAGATGAACAAAAAAACGAAATTCGTTCCAAAGAAATACGAGAAATTCAATCAACAGCATCGAAAGTGAAAATTTTGGTGATTCCAACGAATGAAGAAATTGAGATTGCAAAACAGTCCTATGACCTTTTAAAATAATATTTTTCTAAAAAATTTCCTTAAAACACATTTTAGTTCGTTGGCTCTTTTTTTTAATTTAATATTAAGCAAGATTAAGAGACAAAACAAATCTAAACCACACCTTCAATTCAATATTGAATTAAAAAAAATCCTTGTCTAAAAAAATTGTGAAAGAACTTAGTATTTTTTTACATTTGCTTGCAGTTATATAATATTGAAAAACAATCATTAGAAATGGGTAGAGCATTCGAACTTAGAAAAGGACGTAAAATGAAACGATGGTCAGCAATGGCTAAAACCTTTACCAGAATTGGTAAGGATATTGTTATGGCTATTAAAGATGGTGGTCCAAATCCTGAGTCAAATTCTAGGTTAAGAGCAGTTATGCAGAATGCAAAAGCTGCAAACATGCCTAAAGATAATGTTGAGCGTGCAATAAAAAAAGCAACAGACAAAGATACAGCCAACTATAAAGAAGTACTTTTTGAAGGTTATGCACCTCATGGAATAGCAATTGTTTTAGAAACTGCAACTGACAACAACAATAGAACCGTTGCCAATGTTAGGTCTGCTTTTAATAAATGCGATGGAAATTTAGGCACTTCTGGATCTGTTATTTTTATGTTTGATCATGTTTGTACTTTCACTATTAAAAAAGAAGACATTACCATTGACTTGGAAGAACTGGAGTTAGAATTAATTGATTTTGAAGTTGAAGAAGTTTTTGACGATGAAGAAGGAATTATAATTTATGCTCCTTTTGACCAATTTGGAGCTATTCAATCTTTCTTTGAAGAAAACAACGCAGAAATTTTATCTTCTGGCTTTGAAAGAATTCCTGCAACAACCAAAAAATTAAATGAGGAACAACAAGCAGATGTAGAAAAATTATTAGAAAAACTAGAAGAAGATGATGATGTTCAAAATGTATATCACTCTATGGAAATGTAAAAAATCTTTTTTTTCCAAAAAGAAATAAAAAATAAAATATTTATAAACTCAACTTTTTTAAAACCTATGGTAAAAAAGACTCTAAAATTTTAGCACATTCTTACCAGAAAGAATAAAATATAAGCTACAAAAAAATAATGCAGAAAAAAATGGAATTTAAAACCAAAATTAAAAGTGATATTGTAGATTTAAGTTCTGTGACAAAATTTTTCTCAAAAGATAAAGGTTTTTTAATCAAATTAATAAGCGTATACCTAAAAGATACGGTTCCAAGAATAGAAATTTTAGAAAAAAGTTTAACTAAAATTGATTATCCAGCAATAAAAGACATTTCTCATTTTTTAAAATCTTCCTTTGCCTTAATGGGTATTAGATGTTTAAATGAAATTATAGAACTTGAAAACCTAGCTAAAATAGAAGCTAGTGAAAGCAGCATAAAAGAAAAACTGAATTATATAATACCTATCTCTAAAGAAAGTACTGTGGAATATGAGCGCATTTTGGGAGATCTAAAAAAACTTGAACCATAAAAAAAACTGTTACTTGACTTTTAAACTCCATTGAAATTGAAAATTAGAAACCACTACTCCATCTTCATTTACACCTTCAGATTTTAAAATAATCACCTGTCCTTCACCTGTTTCTATAGATGCCTCAATTGCTTCTCTAATTTTATTTCCACCGTTACAAGTAAATAAAATTTTACCTGTCGCTTTTTTAAAAAAATCACTTTCTTGATGCACAACCAACATAGAAACTTTACGATTAGATTTTTCTATTTCTTGCATTACTAAAACCCCTGTACTCATTTCTGCCGCCATGCCTTGAGCCGCCCAAAACATACTTTTAAACGGATTTTGATTTATCCATTTATGTTTTATTTTAACCACAGCAGCATCATGTGTAATCGTTTTTACACGCACACCTCCAAAATATGCGAGTGGCAATTTAAAAAGCATAAAGGTATTTATTTTACCAGGAGTAATCTTCATAAACTTATATTTCGCTGACAATTTACCACTTTTTTACAAAATAAAAAGAGAAAGTTAAATGTTAAATATATGTTAATTATAGTACCTTGTATTACATAATACCTTTTTAAAGATATATATTTGCATAGACAAGTATTATACACTTTATGTAATATGAAAAAAAATAACGAAAACACCAATGCTTTTTTAATCCATATTTCTGCATTTGCAGGATTTATATTTCCTTTTGGAAATATTATTACACCACTTATTGCATGGCAAACTTTAAAAGACAGAAGCACCTTTTTAGATGAACAAGGCAAAGAAGCTGTCAACTTTAATATCAGTTATAGCTTGTATGTTTTTATTTTGACACTCACTTTCATACCTATTGCAATTAGTTCTATTTTTAAAAACCAAAATAATTTTATTAGAAATACTCATTTTAATTTTGACTTTAATTTTGACTTTGATAATATATTTGGATTTATAGGATTAGGTTCCATTACAGGAATTGTATACTTAATCGGAATTGCACTTGTGATTATAGCATCCATAAAAGCAAAAGAAGGAGAGAATTACAAGTATCCTTTTACAATAAAATTTATAAAATAAAAATTTAAACCACAGTACATGAAGATTGAAAACACAAAAGCACAAATGCGAAAAGGTGTTTTAGAATTTTGCATTTTATCTATCCTAAATAATGGTGATGCATATACTTCTGAAATCCTTTCAACGCTAAAAAGTGCGGAAATGATTGTGGTTGAAGGAACCATTTATCCGTTATTAACTCGGCTAAAAAATACCGGATTATTAACATATAGATGGGAAGAATCAACTTCAGGGCCGCCAAGAAAATATTATGTTTTAACTGAAAACGGAGGCATGTTTCTAAAAGAATTAGACAAAACATGGAACAATTTATTAAAAGCAGTACACCAAGTAACTAGTAAAAAATCGACTACAAATGAATAAGACTATTAATATAAATTTAGGCGGATTTTTCTTTCATATCGATGAAGTAGCCTATCAAAAATTAAGAAGATATTTAGAATCAATTTCTAGATCTTTAAGCGACGACCCTCAAGGAAAAAACGAAATTATTGCAGATATCGAGGCTAGAATTAGTGAGCTTCTGTCAGAAAAAATCACAGATGCCAGGCAAGTTGTAAATGAAAGTGACATCGATGATATTATTGTAATTATGGGTCAACCTGAAGATTATGCTGAAGCAGAACAAGAATATAGTGATGCCAATTACTCTTACAACAGAAACAGTGCTTCTGGAAAAAAATTATTTAGAGATGGTGATGATAAATTTTTGGGAGGAGTTGCCTCCGGAATTGCTCATTATTTTGATTTAGATACAATTTGGGTACGTTTAGGACTACTGGCATTATTCATTTTTGGAGGATTTGGAGTTTTACTCTACATCATCCTTTGGGTTTTATTACCTGAAGCAAAAACAACTGCAGAAAAATTACAGATGGAAGGTGAACCTGTAAATATTGATAATATTGAGAAAAAAATTCGTGAAGAATTTAACAATGTTTCAGAAAATGTTAGCGTCTTGGCAAATAAAGCATCGGAAAAAATTAAAGAAGGAGCTAGTGAATTTTCTGAAAAAATGAATAATACTTTCTCGGGAAAGACGAAAAAAAATAACGGTTTACAAGATTTATTTGATATCATAGGTAAAATTATTCTTGCTATTTTTAAAGTAGTTGGTAAATTTATTGGTATTATTATCATATTTGTTTCTGCAGCAGTTATTTTATCTCTAGTAATTGGAGGGTTTTCTGTAGGAAGTTTAGAATGGTTAAATGTAGATGGAGAATTTTTACACTATCCACCATTTTTCTATGATTCTGTATTGCCAATTTGGTTGCTTACTTTATGTGCTTTTTTATTGATTGGAATTCCGTTTTTGATTTTATTTATTTTAGGATTAAGAATCTTATCAAGCAATGTAAGAAAACTAAGCAAACCCACCTCGTTAACTCTTCTAGGAATTTGGATTGTTGCACTATTAGCAATGATTTTCACAGGTTTAGAATTTGGAGTATCACATTCAACTCATGGTAAATCATTAGAAAAAAACAATATCAATATCGTAGAGAATGATACCTTAAAATTAAAAATGATAAATAATGATGCTATTTATTACCGTCATAATTTAAGGAGAAGCTCGCGCAAAGAAGAAGTTGAAATTGATGGAACCAAAATGGTCTACAGTAATAATATTAGACTCGATGTTAAAAAGAGTAATTCTGATGAAAGTTACTTAGTTATTCAAAAAGAATCTAAAGGTAAAAACAAAAGTAGTGCGAATACTAATGGTAAGAAAATTAACTATAAATATGAAGTCATAGACAATGTGATCATATTAGATGCTTATTTTTTATCAGACTTTAAAAATATGTGGAAAGATGAAGAAATTAACATCACGCTTTTCATCCCAAAAGATATGACTATATATTTTGATAATTCTACTAAAAACTTTTTATCAAATGTTGCAAATGAAACTGACATATATGACAAAGACATGCCTAACCATCACTATATGATGACAGAAAGCACTTTGAAATGTACGGATTGCATTGAAGAAATTAAGGAAGAAAAAGAAATCATTAAAGAAAAGGCACTCCGTAAAACTAATAAAAAACTAGATAGAGAAATTAAGGAAGAAACGATTTAAAATACAATTCAACCTTAAAAAACAACAATTCAGTACTTAAACTTTCTTTTGAACCGCCTATTAAAAGATATTTGAATCGTACAAATAATAAAACATTATGAAAAGAGCTAACTACAAAATTCTAACATTACTATTTATCGCAACACTCTTTAGTTCATGCGCTGTAGATATGTTCAATAGAGTTAATGGCAACAGAAATGTTGTTACTGAAGACAGAAGCACAAAAGAGGAATTCACAAAAATTAAAGTAAGTGCAGGTTTAGAGTTATATATTTCTCAAGGATCTAAGAACCAAATTACAGTTGAAGCTGATGAAAATTTACAAGAAATTATTATCACAGAAGTGAATAATGGAGTGTTAAAAATTTATTCAGAAAAAAATATTTGGAAAGCAAAAGCAAGAAAAATATTTGTTACAATTAAAAATTTAGAAGCTATATCAGCCACGAGTGGTGCAGCTATTTATACAGAAGAATCTTTAATACTAAACAATCTAAATATTAGTGCTACGAGCGGTGCTGAAATTAATATTTCTATTGAAGTAAATACTGTTGAAACTAGTGCAACAAGCGGTGCTAATATAAAAGTTTCTGGTGTTTCAATCAATCATATTTCTAAAGCAACAAGTGGTGCCTCCATATATACGTATGAATTACGCAGTAAAAATGTTACTGTAAAAGCTACAAGCGGTGCAAATATTGATGTATTTGCTTACGAAAGTATTGACGCAAAGGCAACCAGCGGTGGAGATATAGACTTTAAAGGAGATCCAAAAAAAGTAAATAAAAAGACGTCTTCCGGGGGAAGTGTTTCTGCTCAATAAAATTAAATTCAACCAAAAATTAACAAAATAAAAAGGGTTGGAATCGCTAATTTTACCCATATCAGGAATTTATAAAATAACAATTGGAAATTAAAAAGAGTTTTGAGTTATAATCACCAGCTCTATAGAGAATAAAAATTTATTAGAAAGCTAACTTCTAATATCATACCATTTCTATTTTTTAAATGGTATCAATACTAATACTTGGTTTTATTAGTTTACTTGGTAAGACGTCGTTTTTTTATAGAAAACGACGCTTACTTTTTTATGTTGAACATATTCTCTGTTATTCTTTAAAATCAGTCTCATTTCTTATTCAAATACTCCTCAATATCCGCAATGTGATGTTGCAAAGCCTGTGCAGAAATCTGTATTTCCTTTATTAAAAGAGCCAATGAAATTATCAATAAAATAAGTGCAAAACCAAAAACATATACAGCAATTGTATGATAATTAATATAGATCAAAAACATGGTCAGTACACAAAAAAGCAAGCTTGTAATTCCAAATATTTGCATCCATCTTGTCAAATTTAAACGCAATTTTAAATTCTGAATCTGTCTTAACAAAGACTCCTCTTGTCTTTCTAAAAACTTCGCATGTAAATTTCTGATAACAGCTGCATAGGCTAAAAAACGATTGGTATACGCCAGCATTATTAATGAAATTGCAGAAAACAATAAGGCTGGTGTTGTTAAAGTGAGCTCTTCCATAAGATATCAAAATTAAATAATATTTTCTAATTAAAAACTGATAAAATCATTTTCTGTACTTTTGAAATATGAAAAATCAATTTTTCTTTTTTACTTTCATTTTTAGCTTAACACTTTGTGCACAAAAAATTCCAAATGGTTTTGTATATCTCTCTAATATAGATAGTACTATAAAAGCTGAATTAAGGTATTTAGGCAATCATAATTTTATTGGGAAAACAATTGACGGCTATTATGATAATTGTTTAATAGTTACCAAAGAGACTGCTAATGCTTTACATAAAGTGCAAACAATTTTAGAAAAAAAAGGATTAAGTCTTAAAATTTTTGATGCATACAGACCGCAACAATCCGTAAATCATTTTGGGAAATGGGCAAGAGTTTTGAGTGACACTTTAATGAAAACTGAATACTATCCAAAAGTACCAAAATCAGAATTATTTAAGAGAGGATATATTGCATCAAAATCTGGTCATTCAAGAGGTAGCACAATAGATTTAACAATTGTTAATCTAACGACAGGAAAAGAATTAGATATGGGAAGCCCTTATGATTTCTTTGGAATTGAATCACATCCTTTCCATAAAAACATAAATGAGCATCAACAAAAGAACAGATTGTATTTACGTAAAATAATGTTAGAAAATAACTTTAAACCTTATGAGAATGAATGGTGGCATTTTACATTAAAAAATGAACCTTTTCCGAAAACGTATTTTAATTTTCCTATCAAAAAATAAGTTTCGTTAATTTCTTAACGAGTTCATTAAAAATCGGCATTATATTTGCACTCTAACTGCTAACATTCTATATATCAATGAAATCAATTTTTAAATTTTTTTTTACTATTGTTTGTCTGCTCTTATCGACTGCTCTATTTGCACAATTAGACAAAAATAACGGTAATACCGAAAAAGGAAGCCTAAAAGCAACTGTTTTAAAGAATTCAAAAGAACTTAAGAGGCCTAAATCTCTAGAATTAGATGGTACACTGGGTTTTAAAAAAGCGTTTGGTAAAGAAAAAGAAAAACTAAAAAAACAAAAAGAAGAAAAAGCGTTAAACAATAAAGGTATTTTGACGAGAGCTCAACTCAATGATTTAAGAATCAAAGAAATGTATGGCAAGCGTAAAATTAAAAAAGTTGACAGTCATCAAGGAAATTTTTTAACACTTTCAAAAACCGTTACGCTCTCCTTCAGGGACTTTGGTGCTATCGATGGTGATATTATTGGAATATATCATAATGATATTTTAATTGTAAAGAGAGCGACCCTCAATCAACATTATCAATCGTTTCCAATACATTTACAAAAAGGGAATAATAAAATTGAAATATTAGCTATAAACCAAGGATCACTTGGCGCTAATACTGCTCAATATAAGTTAGTTAACAGTTCTGGTTTCAAAATAGCATCACAATATTGGTTTTTAGCAACTGGAGCTAAAGCTATTTTTAATGTTACAAAAAACTAACTAAAACAGCTTACGAAATGCTTTTCGCTAATTTTAAAAAATCAAACTTTTTTATTCTTTATAAAACAACTATTTTTGTAATTCATTATTGAGAATAAACATATCGTTTACAAAATAAACAAGAATCATTAAGAATGAAAAAAATCACTAAACAGACCTATTTAGATTGGTACAAAGACATGCTCTTTTGGCGTAAATTCGAAGACAAATTAGCTTCTGTTTACATTCAACAAAAAGTAAGAGGATTCTTACACTTGTACAATGGTCAAGAAGCTATTTTAGCTGGAGCAATACATGCTATGGACTTATCAAAAGATAAAATGATAACTGCTTACAGAAATCACGTTCAGCCAATCGGTATGGGAGAAGATCCTAAACGTGTGATGGCAGAGTTGTATGGTAAAGCTACTGGAACCTCAAAAGGAATGGGAGGCTCTATGCATATTTTCTCGAAAGAATTTGGTTTTTATGGAGGTCATGGAATCGTTGGTGGACAAATACCATTAGGAGCAGGTATTGCTTTTGGTGACAAATACAAAGGAAGTGATGCGGTTACCTTAACTTGTTTTGGTGATGGGGCCTCTAGACAAGGTTCTTTGCATGAAGCTTTTAATATGGCGATGTTATGGAAATTACCTGTAGTTTTTATCGTTGAAAATAATGGATATGCAATGGGTACTTCTGTAGAAAGAACTGCTAATCATTCGGATATTTGGAAATTAGGCTTAGGCTATGAAATGCCTTGTGGACCTGTCGACGCCATGAATCCTATTAAAGTGGCCGAAGCTGTGGATGAAGCGATACAAAGAGCAAGACGTGGAGATGGACCTACTTTCTTAGAAATGAAAACATATAGATATAGAGGTCATTCAATGTCTGATGCTCAGCACTATAGAACTAAGGACGAAGTTGAGGAGTACAAAAAAATAGATCCTATTACACAAGTTTTAGATATCATTAAAGAAAATAACTACGCAACAGAAGAAGAAATCGCTGCAATTGATAAAGATGTAAAAGATAGGGTGAAGGAATGTGAAAAGTTTGCAGAGGACTCTCCATATCCAGAAGTACAGCAATTATATGACATGGTATACGAACAAGAAGATTATCCTTTTATAAGTTAAAATATGGCTACAATTATAAACATGCCAAGATTAAGTGACACCATGGAAGAGGGTGTTGTGGCAAAATGGTTAAAAAATGTTGGAGATAAAATTGAAGAAGGTGATATTTTAGCTGAAATAGAGACTGATAAAGCAACTATGGAATTTGAATCTTTCTATGAAGGAACGCTATTGCACATAGGAATTCAAGAAGGAGAAACTTCTCCGGTTGATGTTTTATTAGCAATAATTGGTGAAGAAGGTGAAGATATTTCTGCAATTTTAAATGCAAGCTCAGAACCAGTAATAAAAGAAAAAGAAGAAATTAGTACAGAAACTTCAAACACAAGTGCCACTGCAATTCCTGAAGATGTGCACGTAATAACAATGCCTCGTCTAAGTGATACTATGACTGATGGTACCGTGGCAACATGGTTAAAAAAAGTTGGAGACGCCGTTGAAGAAGGTGATATGCTTGCTGAAATTGAAACGGATAAAGCCACCATGGAATTTGAATGTTTTTATGAAGGAACTATTTTATACATTGGTGTTCAAGAAGGAGAAACTGCTGCTGTTGATAGCTTATTAACAATTATTGGTCCTGCAGGAACAGATGTTTCTGCTATTGTTGCAAATGGGGGTTCAATGAGCGCTGCTAGTAAACCAGCTGCTGCATCAGAAAAGAAAGAAGAAAAAATTATTGAGGAAAAATCATCAATAACTACAAAGAAAACAAATGCTGCTGGCGGTAGAATTTTTGCGTCACCACTGGCAAAGAAAATTGCATCTGATAAAGGAATTAATTTAGCCGATATAAGTGGTTCTGGTGAAAATGGACGAATCATCAAAAAAGATGTAGAAAACTATACTCCTGCAGTTAAATCTGTTGAAGTTGTTAAAACAGAAACGACTACTACCGCAGCAAAGACTTATGTCGCAGTTGGTGAAGAAAGTTCTGAAGAAGTGAAGAACTCTCAAATGCGTAAAGCAATTGCAAAATCTCTAGGAAACTCTAAGTTTTCTGCTCCTGATTTCAGTTTAAATATTGAAGTGAATATGGATAATTCCATGGCTTCAAGAAAAATTATCAATGCAATTCCAGAAACAAAAGTATCTTTTAATGATATGGTTGTAAAAGCTTGTGCAATGGCTTTACAGAAACATCCTCAAGTAAATACTTCTTGGACAGACAATACTACTATTTATCATAAGCATATTCACGTTGGTGTTGCCGTTGCCGTGGATGATGGTTTATTAGTCCCTGTTGTTAAGCATACAAATCAATTGAGTTTGACTCAAATTGGAGCATCTGTTAGAGACTTAGCAGGGAAAGCGAGACATAAGAAAATTTCTCCAGCAGAAATGCAAGGAAGCACATTTACGGTTTCTAATTTAGGAATGTTTGGAATTGAAAACTTTACTTCAATTATCAATCAACCTAATTCAGCTATTTTATCTGTAGGTGCCATTGTTGAAAAACCAGTGGTTAAAAACGGACAAATTGTTGTTGGAAATACCATGAAATTAACGTTAACTTGTGATCACAGAACGGTTGATGGTGCTGTTGGTGCTCAATTTTTACAAACATTAAAAACGTTTATAGAAAATCCCGTTACAATGTTAGCATAAGACTTTTAAATTTTATAAAACTAAAAAGCTCGCAAGTTGCGAGCTTTTTTTTATATTTATATCAAATGAAAGATATTGAAAATAAACTAAAAAACCCTGTTTGGTATTCCCTAAAAGAAACTCATAAAAAATTTACTATTGAATATGATGGCGTTCATTTTTACCAACCAGACATATGCATATTTGGTGCTTTCTTTGATGAAAGTAAAACTGCAAAAGCATTAAATGAATATGCTAAAATAGCAGATAAATTCTTTTTAGTTTCAGAAAACAAAACACCAATAATAGATACAAATAAAGTATTTCTCGAAAAAAAAATTAATGGTTGTCAAATGGTTTTAGAAAACTTAGTAGACCTTGAAATTACTGAAAATATAGTTTTATTAACAGAAGATTATATTGATGAAATTTATGATTTAATTTGGCTGGTGATGCCCGGATTTTATCGAAAAAGAGGTTTTGAAATGGGTAAATACTTTGGGATTTTTAAAGACAATAAACTCGTTTCAATTACTGGACAAAGAATACAAACAGATGATTTAATAGAAGTTAGCGGAGTTGTTACACATCCAAATTACACAAAAAGAGGTTATGCCAAACAGCTAGTTGCTTTTACAACTAAAGAAATCTTAAAAGAAAACAAGTTGCCAATTCTGCATACAAACAAAGGTAATACTGCAATTCCTCTTTATGAAAAATTAGGCTATAAATTAACTAGAGACATGAATTGGTGGTTATTTAGTAGAAAGTAAAAGACCATAGATAATCTTTTTAAAATAATCTATGAAAAAAGCCTTGAGAAAACCTCAAGGCTTTTTTGTTCTATAAATTTTAACATTTAATTCTTGCTCATTGTCATTGTCATTTTTGACAGTAATTTTTGCCCACTAGCTGAAAGAGTCAAGTCTATTAAAGTATTTGTTGGAATTCCCGTTTTTCTATCAATATCTATATGGCCAGTAATATCTCCAGAAGCCATTCCTGAAACTTTACCAGATAAATCCAATTCAACTTTATCTTTTAATATTGATTTTACTTTGTAAACAAAATCCATTACCATTCCTTTTTCATTTTTAGAAGATGTCCAAGTAGTTCCTATTTTTACAGCACCTTTAGGATAAATAATAGTACTTGTTTGTTTTCCCATTTCACTAACTCCAGGAATATTTGGTTCAACTTTGGTTTCAAGAACTTCACCTAAATCATTTCCTTTGGCAAAGATTACAGCCTCTAACATTGGTTCCATTTGAGCTTTCATCATTTTACCAGTATCATCTAATTCGGCGTCAGATTTAGAAGAATCATAACTCATTATATTTCCTCCTTGTAACATGTCCATAGATATTTTAGAAAACTTCATTTCGCTTTCATAAATGCCATCTTTTACCTCTAAAATTTTCACACTCATATCTAATGTCATTCCCATGGACATAACAGTTCCCATTTCCTGTGATGATTTCATGGAAATATCATAAGTTACTCCTTTTTCGTAGTTTAAACGAAGTAATACAGCCTCTTGCGCATTAACATTTATGGATAACATTAAGAAACACAAGAATAATAATTTTTTCATTTTATTTTTTTTAATTAATATTTATTGATTTATTGGAAACAAATATAATTCTAAAAAATAAAAAGCCCAAGAAATTTCTCGAGCTTTAAAATTTTAACAAATTATTTAAATTAAAAATCCTGATTTAAATCCCAAGCTTCTAAAGTATCTTTTAAACTTTTAATAAACATACCACCTAACGCACCATTTACAACTCTGTGATCATAAGAATGAGAAACGAACATTTTTTGTCTAATTCCTATAAAATCACCTTCTGAAGTTTCGATTACGGCAGCAACCTTTCTTATTGCCCCTAGCGCTAAAATTGCTACTTGCGGTTGATTAATAATTGGAGTTCCCATTACAGAACCAAAACCACCAACATTTGTAACCGTATAAGTTCCTCCTTGAATATCATCAGGTTTTAACCCGTTATTTCTTGCTCTATTAGCTAAATCATTTACAGATTTCGTCATACCAACTAAATTTAATTGATCCGCATTTTTTATGACAGGAACAATTAGATTTCCATCTGGTAAAGCAGCAGCCATTCCTAAATTAATGTTTTTCTTTTTAATGATATGATCACCGTCTATGGCAATATTAATTAATGGAAATTTCTTAATTGTAGTTGCAATTGCTTGCATAAAAATAGGGGTAAATGTTAGCTTCTCTCCTTCTCTACTCAAGAAAGCATCTTTTACTTTATCTCTCCATTTTACAATATTTGTAACATCAATTTCTATAAACGATTGCACATGTGCGGAAGTTTGAACAGAATCTACCATATGCTTAGCAATCAGTTTCCCCATTCTACTCATTTCAATAATTTCGTCTTCTCCATTTACAGAAATTGGTGCAACTTTAGCAACCGTTTTCTCAATTTGTTTTGGAGTTTCAGCTTTTACTGGAATTGAAGTTGATATCGCTTGAGGAGATTTACTTCTATTCTCTATATAAGATAAAATATCATCTTTCGTAACTCTTCCATCTTTTCCAATACCAGAAATAGATTCTAATTCTTCCGTAGAAACCCCTTCTTTCTGAGCAATATTTCTTACTAATGGTGAATAAAATTTACCTGAATCTGAGGTCTTAGTAATAGGCATAGATACCTCTTCAACCGCTTTTGCAATTGTTTTTTCTACCTCTATAACTTCCTTAGATATCTTATTTTTAGTCTCTGTAACTCCATTAAAATTTTCATCACTTTCAGTTTCTATTATTGCAATAGTTTCTCCGACAGCCACAATAGCATCTTGTTGGAACAAAACTTCTACAAGTGTTCCTTCAACTTCACTTGGCACTTCAGAATCTACTTTATCTGTCGCTATTTCTACAACAGCTTCATCTAACTCAATAGTATCACCTACTTCTTTTAACCAAGAAGTAATCGTTGCTTCCGCAACACTTTCACCCATTTTTGGTAACTTCAATTCAAATCTTGCCATTTCTATTTGATTTTACAGAATGCAAAAATACTAAAAAACAATGTTGTTCTAGTAAAAAAGATTAAAAATAAAGTTTTCTAAAAATTAATATTTTACATTATTTATAATATTAAACAAGAAAATATCTATTTATTTTTATTATTAAACACTTAATGCGCATAATATTAATTTATTCGCAATAAAATACCAACTCTTTCTTTACTATAAATATTTATTCATTTTTTGAAAAAAAATAAATATTGATGATTTATATCATATAATTAAGATTTAATCTAATATAAATTTGCCTCATAAAACAAATAGATTATGAAAAAAATTATCTGTCTATTTATACTGTTATTCATAATAGCAACTCCATTATTCTGCCAAAAAGCTGCGACTAATTTAATTCCAGATATCAAATTACCTATAAATTTATCTGTTACAGAAACTTCTACATCTCTCAAAATTAAGTTACCAAGTAATGTATTAGTTAAAGGAACTTCCACCTTACACGACTGGGAGAGTATTGTAGAAAAAACGAATGCAACTATTACCTTTAATAATTTTGATAATGTGACTATTGAAACTTTAGAAGTAAAAATAGAAGCTACGAGTATAAAAAGTGGTAAAAAAATAATGGATAAGCTTACCTATAAAGCTCTCAAGGCAAAAGAATACCCATTAATTACTTTCATTTTTAAAAAAGGAGAAATTATCTCGGAAAATACAGACTTCATAAATATAAAACTCCGTGGAGATTTAACAATTGCTGGTGTTACCAAAAATGTAACTGTTTTGAGTAAAATTAATAAAAATGGCGACCATATTACTTTAACAGGATCTCATGAATTAAAAATGACCTCTTTTGGCATAGATCCCCCGAAAGCTTTACTTGGAACCATAAAAACAGCTGATGAAATAACAATTGAATTCAATCTGAAATTTTAAAATAAAAATTAAATTAACCAATTATGAAAAAAAATACACATTTAGTATTAATTGCAATGCTAGCTATTTTTACGCTAGGCGCCAACGCTCAAAACGTTCAATATCTGAGACAAGCAGGATATGATGGCTTAAATGTTTTTGAAACGAAAAAAACAAATGATGTAGAATTTGAAAAACTATCTATTAAAGTAGGTGGTGATTTCGCAATTCAATTTCAGTCGCTAGATCACTCCAATGACATGAATAATCTCACTGCAATTGGAGGAAATGTAAACTTACCTACTGCAAACTTAAATTTTGATGTACAACTAGCAGACGGTATAAGAATGCATTTAAGAACTTTTCTTTCTTCTAAACACCACGAGGAAACTTGGGTAAAAGGTGGTTATATTCAAATGGATAAGTTAGACTTTATAAAAAAAGATTTCTTAAAAAATATTATGGATGTAACAACCCTAAGAATTGGTGTTGATCAATTAAACTTCGGTGATGCGCATTTTAGAAGATCTGATAATGCAATGGCCATTTACAATCCTTTTGTTGGTAATTACCTAATGGATGCCTATACAGTAGAACCTTTTGTTGAAATAACATTACAACCGAGAGACTATGTAATTGTTGCTGGTATATCTAATGGTTTACTAAATCCTACAGTAGATAAAACAATCTCTCCTTGGGGATCTTCAACAATTACTGGCGAAAAAGATCTTAAAGTTACTTTTTATGGTAAATTAGGAATGGATCGTCAAATAAATGAAGCTTTAAGAGTGCGTTTAACTGGTTCTTTTATTAGTGAAAGTGGTTACAATAATGGAGACCATTTATACAGTGGAGATAGAGCTGGTGGAAGATATTATAACATATTTAACGCAAATATTGGTGGTGAATTAAAAACTGGAGGTGATTTTGCAGGACGATTTACTCCTGGATTTAAAAACAACACTTCATACCAAATTAACCCATTTATACAATATAAAGGTTTAGAATTTTTTGGAATTTATGAAACTAGTAAAGGAAGCAAAGCAGAAGGAAATGAAAAAGGATCTTTTACTCAAGTAGGTACTGAATTATTATATAGATTTGGAGAACAAGGGCAATTCTATATTGCAGGAAGATATAATTCTGTAATTGGTAATGCAGACTTTGCCCCTGGTAGCGCAAAACCAAATGAGCAAAAAATTACGAGAACTAATATTGGTGCAGGTTGGTTTATGACAAAAAATATTCTAATGAAAGTAGAATATGTAAAGCAATCTTATAATTCTGATGCTGCGGCATGGTCTCCTAACGCATGGACACCAGAAATATTATCGGGTGCAGAAATGAATGGTGTTGTACTTGAAGCAGTAATCTCTTTCTAACAATTTATTTGAATTAACTAAAAAGCAGGAATTTTATTCCTGCTTTTTTTGTTTTATTACTTAAATCCAATCTTTTGGACGTGCTAAAACCTGCAACAATCGTTCTTCTTCAGAATTTTCTTCTGGATGATGATTGTATTTCCATTGAACTATTGGCGGCAAACTCATTAAAATACTTTCTATTCTTCCGTTTGTTCTTAGTCCAAATAAAGTGCCTCTATCGTGGACTAAATTAAACTCAACATATCTTCCTCTTCTTACCTCTTGCCAATCTTTATGCGCTTTTGTAAAATCGATCTGTTTTCTCTTTTCTACAATAGGCACGTAACTTTCTAAAAAGCTGTTACCAACTTCTGTTACAAAATTATATCTATCTGCAATCGAAAGCTTATCAGTTTCTTTTAAGTAATCAAAAAACAAACCTCCAATTCCACGGGCTTCATTTCTGTGTGAATTCCAAAAATACTCGTCACAAGTTTTCTTAAACTTAGGATAAAACGATAAATCATGCTCATCACAGGCATTTTTACAGACGGTATGAAAATGAATGGCGTCTTCATCAAATAAATAATAGGGTGTTAAATCTTGGCCTCCACCAAACCATTGGGTAACAATATTTCCTGCTTCGTCGTACATTTCAAAATAACGCCAATTAGCATGCACAGTTGGCACAAAAGGGTTTATTGGGTGCAACACTAGACTTAATCCACAAGCAAAAAATTTTCCTTCTTTAACTTTAAACTGATTTCTTAAAACTTCTGGTAATTCTCCATGAACAGCAGATATATTTACACCTCCTTTTTCAAAAACAGCTCCGTTTTCAATTACACGTGTTCTTCCTCCTCCACCTTCTTCTCGTTTCCAAATGTCCTCTTCAAACTTTGCAAGTCCGTCAACCTCTTCTATTTTAGAAGTTATTTGATCTTGCAAGTTTTCTATGTATTTATAAAATTGGTCTTTCATTTTCGATATTTAGTAGCTCAACTGTTTTTACTGATGCAGCAGTTACAGATAATGGTAAAACGATTATAATTCCTATAGCAGGAATTAACAAACATACCATAAAAACGATTCCATTACCTATAGAAACCCCTTTGTTTTTTCCAACAAAGTTGATACTTTCTTCATAATTTAAATGCCTTTCTAAAGTGTAATCCATATTTCCAAAACCTGCATAATAAGCTTGCAACAAAAACAATAAAATAGTTGAAAATATATTCACTAAAGGAATAAATTTCAATAATAAAATAGGAATTGTAATCAATAATTCTTTTACTAAATTTCTGCTATTTATTCGAATTCCTCTCCATAATTGTTGTTGAAAAGTAGTTTTTCTATGATTTACTTTTAAACTTCCATTGACATGAATTTCTATTTTTTCTGAGACGGCACTCATAAATGGTGCTGATAATGCTAAAATAATATGCTTGTAAATAATCAGACCAATTACTAAAACAAAAATTGCACCTACAAAACTAGCAATTGTAGTAACTGTTTCTTCCCCCCAATCCCAAATCCAAATTTTTGCTAAAAACTGACCAATAGTATCTGACAAACCATATGCTGTAAAACCAATAATTGTTGCCGTTAATACACTAATTACAATCGGAATTACAAAATATTTACCAAGCTTTAGTCTAGAAATTAAACTAAAGGCACCTGCGTAAGCACTGATTCCTGAAAGTATATTTTTAATCATTAGCTTCGGTTTGCGTTAGCGATTGAAATGACATCCTTTTATGAATTAACGAATAAAAGATAAAATGGAAAGCGCGACCTTTAGGTAACGCCCAAAAAAGTCTTATTTTTTTTATGAAACTTTATACTCTTTTACTGCATCTACAAATGCCTTTGCGTTTTCTAATGGAATGTTGGGTAAAATGCCATGACCTAAATTTACAATATAGCGGTCTTTGCCAAATTCGTTAATCATTTGGTGCACCATTTTCTTTATTTCCGCTGGTGGCGACAATAATCTCGATGGATCAAAATTACCTTGTAAAGTAATATTTCCTCCTGATAAATAACGCGCATTTCTTGGGGAACACGTCCAATCGACACCCAAAGCAGAAGCCCCTGATTTTGCCATATCATTTAAGGCAAACCAACAACCCTTTCCAAAAGCGATCACGGGAGTTTCATCTTTTAGGGCATCAATAATTTGCTGAATATATTGCCAAGAAAATTCTTGATAATCTGCCGGAGATAACATTCCTCCCCAAGAATCAAAAATTTGAACGGCATTTACACCTACTGCAACTTTTGCTTTTAAATAAGCAATCGTTGTATCTGTAATTTTTTGCAACAAACTGTGCGCTACAATCGGATTTGTAAAACATAATTCTTTAGCCTTATCAAAGTTCTTAGAACCCTGACCTTGCACGCAATAACATAAAATTGTCCAAGGAGAACCTGCGAAACCAATCAAAGGAACATCATCATTTAGCTTTTCTTTGGTTGCTTTTATTGCTTCCATCACATACCCTAAAGATTCATAAACATCCGGAACAATTACACGATCTAAATCTTTTTGATTGCGAATTGGATGCGGCAAATACGGTCCAAAATCGGGTTTCATTTCTACCTCAATATTCATAGCTTGCGGAATCACTAGAATATCAGAAAATAAAATAGCTGCATCCATTCCATACCTCCTAATTGGCTGCACCGTAATTTCGGATGCCAGTTCTGGAGTTTGACAACGAGTAAAAAAATCGTATTTCTTTTTGATTTCTTGAAATTCTGGTAAATATCTTCCTGCCTGACGCATCATCCAAACTGGAGGTCTATCTACAGTTTCTCCTTTTAATGCTCTTAAAAATAAGTCGTTTTTTATCATTGTTTAGCTTTTGACAATTAGCTCTTGATTATTACATTACATATTTATAAAACTTCATTCCAAATTAATTGAAGTGAGCCTAATATTAATTCTTAAATTACTTTCTCACACTAACTCAGGATAATGATTTATTTACATTTTAGACACCGCTAACATTGCTTTATCGGTTGCTTCTGCTATTTTTTTAATATCCTTATTTGTTATAGCTGATGACAAAAACCAGGCTTCAAATTGACTTGGCGGTAAAAAGACACCGTTTTCTATCATTTCCCAAAAGAAGATCGCAAACTTATTGGTATCGGACGACTGTGCTTCATCAAAATTAGTTACTTTTCCTTTTGTAAAGAAAGGGTTCATCATAGAACCAAAACGATTTACAACTAAATCCACCTTATATTTTTTAGCAGTTTCTAATAAGATTACTTCTAAGATTGCAGCGGTCTCATTAAACTGCTTATATGGATTTTGTTGCTTCAATTCTGTTAATGTAGAAATTCCTCCAGCCATTGCAATCAGATTTCCACTTAACGTTCCTGCTTGATACATGCCACCCAAAGGCGCAACCTCCCGCATAATTTCATTTCTTGCTCCATAGGCTCCCACTGGGAAACCTCCACCAATTACTTTGCCTAAACATGTAATATCTGCTTCAACTCCTAATAATTCTTGAGCTCCACCGAATTTAGAACGGAAACCTGTCATTACTTCATCAGCAATTAATAAAGCTCCTTTAGTTTCTAAATATTCTTTTAAATCTTTTAAGAAGTTATTCTGCGGAATTACAACACCCATATTACCACAAATTGGTTCAATAATTACAGCCGCAATATCAGTATGTTCTTCAAAGTGTTTTTTTACACTTTCTAAGTCGTTATACTTTGCGATTAAAGTATTTTTAACTGCTCCTTCAGGAACTCCTTTAGAACCTGGTAAACTTAAAGTTGCCAAGCCAGAGCCGGCTGCCACCAACAATGAATCTTGATGTCCATGGTAACAACCCGAAAATTTTATAATTTTATCTTTTCCTGTAAATGCTCTTGCCAAACGAACACCACTGATAACAGCCTCCGTTCCAGAGTTTACAAAACGAACTTTATCCATTCCTGGAAAAGCATCGCAAACTATTTTCGCTAAAATGATTTCATTTTCTGTGGATGCCCCAAACGAATACCCATTTTTCAATGCTTTTTCAACTCCTTTTTGCACTTTTTTGTGACGATGACCTAAAATCATTGGTCCATAAGAAAGTACTAAATCTATATATTCATTTCCATCAACATCTGTAATTTTACTTCCTTTGGCCTTTTTAATAAACAACGGATTTCCACCCACCGATGAAAATGCTCTAACGGGAGAATTTACAGCACCTACAAGGTGCACCAATCCTTGCTCGTATAATTTTTGAGATTTTTTAAATTTCATTTTTTTAACTTTTCTATCATTCCGAATCTAGTGAAGTTATCTACTTAATAATCATTAGATTACTCCGTTATCTTTCCTTGTAATGACGTTATTTTTTCAATAATACTTTTGCAGCCTCTTTAGCAAAATAGGTAATAATAATATCTGCTCCCGCCCTTTTCATAGACAGTAAACTTTCCATCATTACTTTTTCTCCATCAATCCAACCTTTCTCTGCAGCTGCCTTTACCATTGCATATTCTCCGCTTACATTGTAACATGCTATTGGTCTGTCGAAATTATTTTTTAAATCTCTAATAATATCTAAATAAGACAATGCTGGTTTTACCATTAAAATATCTGCGCCTTCTTGATCATCAAAAGTAGCTTCACGCATTCCTTCATCTCTGTTTGAAGGATCCATTTGATATGTTCTTCTATCACCAAAGGTCGGTGCCGAATCTGCAGCATCTCTAAAAGGACCATAAAAAGCAGATGCATATTTTACAGAATATGCCATAATTGGCAAGTTTGAAAAACCTGTATTATCTAAAGATTCGCGAACCATAGCAATAGTTCCATCCATCATTCCAGAGGGTGCAACCATATCTACCCCTGCTTTTGCATGCGAAATAACTTGCCTTGCAATATTTACTAAAGTAGCATCATTATCAACATCATTATCATGTATAATTCCGCAATGACCATGAGATGTATATTCGCAAAAACAAACATCTGTAATTACATATAAGTTGGGATAGTTCTTTTTGATAAAACGAATTGCTTGTTGCATAATTCCGTTATCATTCCATGTCTCTGTGCCTTCTTCATCTTTGTTTGATGGAATTCCGAATAACAAAACTGCAGGAATGTTTAAAGAAACCACTTCATCTAATTCTTTAGAAATACGATCTAAAGAAAAACGTTTAATTCCTGGCATAGAAACAATTTCTGTTTCTATATTTTCTCCTTCTTCTATAAAAAGTGGGTATACAAAATCATCAATAGAAAGTCTAGTTTCTTTTACTAACCTTCTAATTCCTTCTGACTTTCTTAGTCTTCTTGTTCTATGCATAAGCTCAAAAGTTTTCACTAAACTGTCATTCCCGCGCAAGCAGTAACCACAGAATTTCGATTTAATTTGTTCTAACTAAAAACAGATTTTCATTCATTATATTAAGAAAAATTAGGGTTTGAATAATACATATTCACCAACTCTAGAACACTATCTACATCTGGTAGATTTGCAACTTCTACTTTATCAAAATGTTTCCTAGCTTCAACTGCTGTAGTTTCTCCAATACAAAAAGCAACCTTTTCCGTTGAATTTTCTTCCAAATAACTCTCAATTCCCGATGGACTATAAAATAAAACACCAGAAACATCATCATCAATTTTTACTGAACTCAACATGGTTTTGTAGGCTTCAACTTCGTTTACGTGGACATCACTTGCTTTTAAATAGGCAGGAAGAACGTCTAATCTTAGATTACTACAGAAATAAGAAACTTCTTTAATATCTGTTTCTTTTGCTACATATTCTGCTAATTTTAAAGCATTTTTAGCTACGTACGTAACTTTACCAATTCTGTTTTCAATCAGCTTTTTGGTTCTTCTGCCAACACAAAAAATATTCTTAAATTTTATTTCATCTTTTGTAAAAGAATTTAGAATTGCCTCCACTCCATTCTGACTTGTAATTAGCACATTTTCATGCTGATTTTTCATCACTTTAGCAGGAATTCGATTAAAACGAATTTTAATAAAATCACTATCTTTTACACCTATTGAGTGCGATAATGTTTCTTTTTGAAGTTCAGAAAGCTTTTTAGTGGAGTAAATATTACAAATATTATCTGCAACATCATCTTCTAACATTAGCTCTTTTCCTCCTCTATTAATTACATAATCTGCGCAATCTTTAGCCAGATACTCATGACTGCCAACTTTTGCTATTTTATTAACTGTAATTTTTTTAGAGCCATCTTTGTTTAATAAAACTCCTTTAAAATTTATTTCTTCTGTTTTTCCATCTATATAAGCCAAAGCTCCTATTGGCGCTGTACATCCACCCTCTAATAAATGTAAAAACTCGCGTTCAATAGTGGTACAAATTTCTGTTTCTCTATGATTTAATTGTTCACATGCATCTAAAACATAATCATCCTCTTGCAAACATGTTACCATAATAGCGCCTTGTCCTGGTGCAGGAATCATCCAAGAAAGCTTAATAGCTTCTGATGGTATTTTTCCCAATCGGTATAATCCAGCTGTGGCAAAAACAGCCCCATTCCAAGTTTCACTTTGTTCTAGTTTTTCTAAACGTGTATTTACATTTCCTCTTAAACCAACAACAGTGTGTGTTGGATACCGATTTAACCACATCGCTTTTCTTCGCAGGCTTCCGGTAGCAATAATAGCGTTTGGTTGTCCAAAAAACTCTTCTGTCCCTTTAAACACTAAAACATCAGAATAATCATCACGCCTTAGCACGGCGGCTTGTGTAATTCCCTCAGGCAAAACAGTAGGAACATCTTTTAAAGAATGAACTGCAATGTCAATTTCTTTATTCAACATTGCAATGTCTAAACTCTTTGTAAAAACACCTGTTACACCAAGTTCATATAGCGGTTTATCTAAAACAATATCTCCCAAAGACTTAATAGGAACCAAAACTGATTCGTAACCCAATTCCTTTAATTCTGCACGTACTTTATTAGCTTGCCAAAGCGCTAATTCGCTATCGCGAGTTCCTATTCTTATTATTTTCTGCATTGAGTTTTGATTAAGACTGAAAAACCTTATTAATTACTTGAAGGCTTTGCGAAACAGATGTTTCTTCATCTTTTAAATGTTTCACAAACTGTGTGGTTATCTTTTGAATAAAACGTGAAGTTAAGATTTCTGCTTGACTTTCATCAAAATCAGCAATTTTTTTCTTCTGAAAACTAATTTCGTCGTTTTTAATATTTTCTAATGATTTTTTTAAGGCTGCAATCGCAGGTGTAAATCTTCTGTGATTTAACCATTCTTTAAATTCTGCTTTATGTGTTTCTATAATCGCTTCTGCAAACGGAACTTCTTTTAGACGAACAGCTAGTGTTTCATCTGTAATTTTAGAAAGTTCATCAATATTTACGATTGAAACACCCTTAAAATCGGTAACATCTTTTGCCACATTCTCAGGCATTGACAAATCTAAAATCAATAAGTTTTTATGATGCCCAATATGCTCTTTCGTAATTGTTGGTTTATCTGCACCTGTAGAAACGATTAAAACATCTGTTTTTTTAATCTCTTCTGATAAATTTTCAATCACAGATTTTCTAATAGAAGCATGTTCTTTTACAAATGCTGTTGTTTTTTCTTCAGTTCTATTAATTAAACATACTGTTTTATTCTGAGTATATTCTGCTAAATTTTTACAAGTATGCTTCCCCATTTTACCCAATCCAAAAACTAAAATATTCTTAGAATTATAATCCGGCAAATTTTTGATGATATATTGAACAGCTGCATAAGAAACAGAGGTTGTTCCTGAGCTTAATTTTGTTTCATTCTTCACTCTTTTACTTGCTTGAAGTACAGAATTCATCAATCTTTCTGAATATGCATTTACCGTCTTCAAAGATTTTGCCAATCTAAAAGCCTGTCTTAATTGACCAACAATTTCGTAATCTCCTAAGATTTGACTTTCAAGGCCTGTACCAATTCTAAACAACTGATGAATTGCTTCTTGATCTTTATAAACATTCGAGAATTTTGCAAATTCCTCAATGGTACCCTCTGTAAAAGTACATAGCAATTCTATTAATTGACAAGGACGCTCTGCAAAACCAGTAATCTCTGTTCTATTACAGGTAGAAATAATAAAAACTCCTTTAAAACCTTTCTCTTTTGAAAGTTTTAACAACGCAATTTGATTTTCTTTTGTTAAAGAAAATTTTCCACGCGTGTTCGCATCCGCTTTTTTGTAACTAACTCCAATATTATAAAAGTACTCTTGCCTGTCCTCTTGCATCTATTCGTAAAAGTTGCTCAAAAGTAAAAACTTCAATTAAAAAAAAATGTCGCTCAAAGTACTTTTTATAACGTTAAATGTTTTTTAAAGAATTTTTAACTAAAAAAATGACGAAAAGCACTACTTTTGCTAGTAATAAAGGTTTTTTATTATCATTATATAGAATGATTATAAATAAAAAGAATTCCAATTAAAAGATTGTTTATGTTTAAAAATGTCGGAGAAAGTACTTTTGAAGAAATTATCTTAGATAAAGGTTTTTATTTACTTCATTTTCAAAACGAAAGTAAAACTATTCAAAACTTTGAAAGAGAGATTAATAGCACTTTTATTCAAATACATTTTTGCTTAAGAGGAAAATCTAAATTTTTATTTAACCATGGTTCTTATTCTTTTGATGTTTTAGACGACAGATCAATTCTTTTATACAACCCGCAAAGAATTTTACCCATTAATTTAGAAATTCAACCAAAAACAACATTGGTTTCTTTATTAATTTCTATAGAAAAATTTCATTCTTTATTTTCGAAAGAATCTGGTTACATTCCTTTTTTAAGTGATGAAAATAGTAATAAAAAATACTATGATGATTCTGAAATAAAGCCAACAGTTTCAATTGTTTTACAACAAATTATCAACTCTAGTGTTAACAGTTCTATTAAAGATTTATATGTAAAAGGAAAAGTATACGAATTGTTAAGTCTCCATTTTCAACAAGAAGAAAATACGGAAGGCGAATATTGTCCTTTTTTAGTAGATGAACAAAATGTTTTAAAAATTAGAAAAGCGAAAGAAATTATTATTTCTAGAATGGCAGAGCCTCCAAGCTTACAAGAATTAGCGAATGAAATTGGGTTAAACATTAAGAAACTAAAGGAAGGCTTTAAACAAATTTACGGAGATACCGTATTTAGTTTTTTGTTTGATTACAAAATGGAACACGCAAGAAGATTATTAGAGAGTAATCAATTTAATGTAAACGAAGTGGGTGTAAAAATTGGCTACAGTACTTCTAGTCATTTTATTGCCGCCTTTAAAAAGAAATTTGGAACAACTCCCAAGAAATACGTAATGAGCTTTAATCAATAATGCGTTGACAAAAACAGAAACCCTACACGATTAAAACTTTGAACTTTTGAAACTAAAATAATTTGGAACAACTAACACATGACAACATAGAAAACAATCAGAAACAGTTTCCAATAACCATTGTTTGTGATGCTATTAGAACTCCAGAAAATATTGGAATGTGTTTCAGAATCTGTGAAAGCTTTGGGGTACAGAAAATTTATTTTCACAAGAGTTCTCCAACAATTGAAAATAGGATTGTAAAGAAAACTGCAAGAAATACAATCAATCAAATTAAGCATGATACCTACACAGATTTTAACGAAATTATATACCAATTAAAGGAAGAAGGCAATGCAATTGTTGGTATAGAAATTACTGATAAAAGTATCAATATTCAAGATTTTAATTTTACGAATCATAAAAAAATCGTATTACTTTTGGGTAGTGAAAGAAATGGAATTGAAAACATAAAATTAATAGACAATACAATCGCGATACCAATGTTTGGAAGAAATTCTTCTATGAATGTAATACATAGTTTAGCCATTACTTTATACGAAGTTACGAATCAGATTGCAGGAAGCAAAATATAAATATTATAGTTTCAAGTTAAAAAAACATTGAAACGATTAAACTTTGAAACTCATTTTAAATGAAAGGAATTTTACTAAACAATTTAGGATCACCAGATTCTACAGAAACAAAAGATGTAAAAAAGTATTTGGGTGAATTTTTAATGGACGAGCGTGTTATCGATATTCCATATTGGAAGCGCTGGATACTAATTAAAGGGATTATCTTGAAGATTAGACCAAAAAAATCGGGTGCTGCTTACAAAAAAATTTGGTGGAAAGAAGGCTCGCCTTTAGTGGTGATCTCTGAAAGATTTACAACAAAATTGATTAAAAAAATAGACATTCCAATCACTTTAGCTATGCGTTATGGCTCTATGTCTATGGAAAAAGGGATTCAAGAATTAATTGACAAAGGTGTTACAGAAATCTTTTTAGCACCCTTATATCCTCATTACGCAATGTCTTCTTTTGAAACGGTGGTTGTGAAAGCAGAAGAGATTCTAGCAGAGAAATATCCCGAAGTTAAACTAGATGTCTTACCCCCTTTTTACAACAAACCAGATTATATAAAAGCGATGAGTAATAATATTGCAAATCATTTAAAAGGCTTTGATTACGATCATGTTTTGTTTTCTTATCACGGAATTCCGGAACGTCATATTAAAAAATCTGACCCTACAAAAAGTCACTGTAAATTAGATGGTTCTTGCTGTGAGCGCAATTCTGTTGCACATTACACATGTTACAGACATCAATGTTTTGAAACCACAAAAGGTATTGTAAAAGAGCTTGGGCTAAAAGAAGGTACGTATAGTAATTCTTTTCAATCTCGTTTATTAAAAGACCCTTGGTTAAAACCCTATACCGATTTCGAATTAGAGAAATTTCCAGGATTAGGAAAGAAAAAATTAGCAGTGATTACACCTGCTTTTGTTTCTGATTGTTTAGAGACTTTAGAGGAGATTGCAATGGAAGGAAAAGAAGACTTTATAGAAGCTGGCGGAACTGATTACAAACACATACCTTGTATGAATGATAATGATGATTGGGTAGCTGTAATGGCTTCTTGGATAAATGATTGGAAGCAAAAAAGTTAACTATAAATTAAAAGACTTTTACGGGTTCTATATAAAATCCGTGGAAAGTTTAAAACCTAAAACAAAACTATGGACTTCTTATACGTAAAAGCATTACACATCATTTTTGTAGTTACTTGGTTTGCTGGTTTATTTTATATTCCAAGATTATTTATTTATCATGTAGAAGCAGAAAAAAAAGAAGATCCCGCAAAAGGGATTTTACAAACTCAATATAAATTAATGAGTAAACGCTTATGGTACATAATTACTTGGCCATCTGCAATCTTAGCAAGTTTCTTTGCTTTTTGGTTACTTTATCAAAATCCATATTACTTAGAAATGCCATGGATGCATGTAAAATTGGTATTTGTTTTGGCGCTCTATTTTTATCATTATTCTTGTCAAAAAATTTATGCTCAATTACAAAAAGACATTATAAAATACTCTGCATTTAAACTAAGGATTTGGAATGAAGTTGCGACTATAATTCTTTTCGCAGTTGTATTTTTAGTAACTTTAAAAAGTGCTATTAATTGGATTTGGGGTGTTGTAGGAATTATTCTTTTTGGAGTGCTACTAATGTTAGGAATAAGACTCTACAAAAGAATAAGAGAAAAGAAAAGTTGGGAAAAAGCAGAAAAAAAAGTTTTAAAAGAAAAATAAACTAACCTCTAATACTCTGCTCAAAAGGAATTCTATTTATAATACTTCTTCCTAAAGTAACTTCATCCGCATATTCTAACTCATCTCCCACAGCAATTCCGCGAGCAATTGTGGAGGTTTTAATCTGGAATTTTTCTATCTGCTTGTAAATATAAAAGTTGGTTGTATCTCCTTCCATGGTAGAACTTAAAGCGAATATAAGTTCTTTAACTTCACCTTCTTCAACCTTGGTCACCAAAGATTCTATTTGCAAATTTTGAGGACCAATTCCTTCAATCGGAGAAATTTTACCCCCTAAAACATGGTACAATCCATTAAACTGAGAGGTACTCTCTATGGCCATTACATCTCTTATATCTTCTACAACACATATAATATCTGGACTTCTTTTCGGATTGTTACAAATATCGCATAAAATAGTATCAGAAATATTAAAGCATTTTTCGCAATTTTTTACATCATTTCTTAAATGCAACAGCGCTTCAGACAAATAGCTTGTATTCTCTTTCGGCTGCTTCAACAAGTGTAAAACCAAACGCAAAGCCGTTCGTTTTCCAATTCCTGGTAAACGAGAAACTTCATTTACTGCATTTTCTAATATTTTTGATGAAAACTCCATAGATTGCAAAATTACGAATTATGAAGTATGAAACCCTAAAAGAAGCCTAGAAAAACATATATTCGTAATTCATAATCGATCATTTGTAATCAACTCATGCAACCAGTACATATTATCCTATTAATCGTCGCATATTTTTCTGTTTTACTTTTTATTTCTTACCTCACAGGAAAATCTGCAAACAACAAAACTTTTTTTAAAGCAAATAACTCTTCTCCTTGGTATTTAGTGGCTTTTGGTATGATTGGAGCTTCACTTTCTGGAGTTACTTTTATCTCTGTTCCAGGCTGGGTAGAATCTCAAAGCATGAGTTATATGCAAATGGTTTTGGGATACATTGTGGGGTATGCCGTTATTGGCTTAGTGCTACTTCCACTCTATTACAGATTAAATTTAACATCTATTTACACTTATTTACAAGACCGATTTGGAAATTACTCTTACAAAACTGGAGCAAGTTTTTTCTTACTTTCTAGAACCATTGGTGCTGCTTTTAGACTTTTTTTAGTGGCAAATGTGTTGCAATTATTGTTGTTTGATGCCTACGGAATTCCTTTTTGGGTAACCGTTTCTATCACTATTTTATTAATTTGGTTATACACATTTAAAGGCGGAATTAAAACCATTGTTTGGACAGATACTTTGCAAACATTATTTATGTTAATTGCAGTTGGCGTTTGTATTTACACAATTTCTACGGAAATGCAAATCACCAATATTTTTTCTTATGTTGCTGAAAGCGAACTTTCTAAAACCTTCTTTTTTGATGATGTAAAAACTGGCGATTATTTCTGGAAACGCTTTTTAGCTGGAGCCTTCGTTGCAATAGTAATGACAGGTTTAGATCAAGATATGATGCAAAAAAACTTGACATGTAAAAACCTAAAAGATGCGCAAAAAAACATGTTTTGGTTTACCATTGTTTTGGTAATTGTTAATTTTTTCTTTTTGGCTTTAGGAGTTTTATTAACAGATTATGCTCAGAAAAACGGAATTGACGCTCACAAAGATCAATTATTTCCAATAATTGCCACAAAAGGAAGCTTAGGTTTAACTACTGCAATTTTCTTTTTATTAGGTTTAATCGCGGCGGCATACTCGAGTGCAGATTCTGCTTTAACTTCTTTAACAACCTCTTTTAGTATTGATATTCTAGAAATTGACAAAAAGAAAAATCCGGAAGAGCAAGAAAAAACAAGAAAGAAGATTCATATCCTTTTTTCATTTGTACTCATCGCAACTATTTTGGTTTTTAAATATTTTATTGCAGATCAAAGTGTAATCGCTAAAATATTTACGTTTGCTGGTTATACATATGGTCCTCTATTAGGTCTTTATGCATTCGGTTTATTTACCAAACTGCAAGTAAAAGACAAAGCAGTTCCTTTTATTTGTATTATCGCTCCAGTGTTAACTTTTTTAACCAATTATAGTACAATCCAATATTTCAATTTTGACTTTGAATTTTTTGTATTGGTCATTAATGGTGTATACTCCTTTCTTGGCTTATTTCTCTTTAAAAAATAAAATAATAAACACCAGAACATTATTATTTCAGGTAATATCATTAAAAAGAGATTTTTTGAATAAATACAAGAGATTTTCATAAAAATAGTAGAATCGAGAAAATTCCGAATACTATATGCTCCTTGAATAAATTAAATTCCTTAAACTTTTTAAATATAACAGGAGCATTTCATTTTCCTATTTGTTTTGCAAACCTAAATCAACTTCTATCCGTAAATCTTATAAACTGCAACCTAAAAGAAATTCCAAAAGCAATTATAGGTTTAAAAAATCTTAGAGACTTAAATATTCAAGGAAATAATATTGTAAATATTCTCGAAGAAATTGGAGAAATTAAATCTTTAGAAATACTTAGGATCGATTTCAATTCTAATTTAATACCGCCGCCAACCATTTTTAATAAAAAAAATCTTAGAGTAGATTTGATTACCTGTACTAAAATAGATGTAGAGAAAGCGAAAAGCTATTAATTAAATTTGGCAAAAGCAGAAAGCAATATAGAAATGATGGTGAAATCTATTTCTGGGTTGTTGACGAACAACTAAATAAAGATAACTAGTAAGACAAATAATGTATTAAACGTATTGCAGGACATATTAATGTCAGACATCATGTTTCAGAAACTTTTCTGCTTCTTAGATGCATTAAATCAGGGAATTAGTAAAAAAAAATCAGTTTTAAAAATAAAGACTGTTTTTGCACTTAAGCGACAAAAATAGTCATTTCAACGAATAAATATTACCAACAAGCTATATTTTTTGCTTAAAATCATTGATTTATGTAGTTTTATCAAAATTTGTATAAACGTAAATTAAGAAAAAAACAATAGAAATAGACCAAAAAGCAACACTTGTAAATCACAAATTCCTTTTGCACAGTGATTTATGTTTGTTTTTTTTCTATGTTTGCAAACAGTTAAAAATAAAAACAATCTATATGAAGAAGAGATTATTTATATTTTCAGTAGCGCTATTATCAATTATTCAGTTTAATTATGGTTATAACGTAATTAATACTAATGAAATTGCAAACGCTATCTCAAAAAAAGATGCTAAGAATTCTTTCTCAGAAAATTTTTACAGTAGTTATGAAGCTAACTGGGAAAATCTTGAAAATTTTAATACTGAATTCAATCAGAGTGCTTTCGCAAGTAAGCAGTTTACAGCAATAAGTGCATCTGCGCTTAAGGCTACCAATTACACAAATGCTTCCGCTAGCTTTTCACAGCTAGAAAGCATACCCGTGGGATCTTATGTTATTGCAATGGATGATGCTCTGCAACCAGATGGCAATAGTTTCAACCTAAAAGCGTATGGGTTAATCGTAAGACTATTACATGCAGACATACCATTAAAATGGGCAATTAATAGCGCTAAAGTTAAAGACGGCTTAGACTTTTCTGTTGCAGCATCTAGAATTAAACCTACAACACAAACTAGTCAATCAAGAGCCTTCAGGGGTGGTCCAATTATTATTGCTCCCGGATATGAAAGTCAGGCTCTTACCGTTATAAATGCATTTAATAATGGTGTTTACGTATACGAAACAACTGCGGCTGTTGATGATGTCGAAATATATAGCGATCTTACTCACAAACCAAAAGCTGCTGTTTTTAATGATGGTGGTAAGTCTAAAATTCATACTGACATATACAAAGACGCAGGCTTAAGCAGTGTTACTCATTATAACGCAGTCGCTAATTCTGCCACGATTATAAATGCAGCATCTTGTTACACATTTGCAAGTGAACCGCATTCTGATCATAATGATACAGACAAAAAAAACAATGTTGAATTATTTTTAAAAAGCGGAGGAAATTTTCTTGCACAATGTCATGGAGTTGAATCTTATACTAGATTAGGTTTATTAGCAAATTTTGTTGACAAAAATGATGAGGGTGCTGAAACTTATAGCAATTTCTCAGAACCATTCGCTCAATTTATAGGATTATTGCCTGATGAAGGTGGTTCTGTTAAAGATTTTGAATTATTAAATGAGCCGTTGAGCGGAAAATCAATAATTGCTAGACCAAATAATCATCATGTTGCTTATGTTGGTAAAATAACAGGAGTTACAACCACTAATGGTGGTTATGTGCATTATTTGGGTGGTCATGAACATGACCATATAAATGGTCAAAGATTATTATTAAATGCTTTATTAACGCCGGCAGACAGACCAACTGATTGTAATTTAAATATTTGTTTAAATGTTTTAGATCAAGGTACAATGAGTACTCCAAGAGACACGTACCTATGTACCTCTTACCCTATTGTAAATTTAATTATTCCACCAATTACACCAACTGCAGCCACAGGAGGTTCTGGTGGTGCAATTGAATATCAATGGCAAAAAAGACATGGTGGTGGTAGTTCTTGGACAAATATTACCGGTGCTACAAATGCAAACTACAACCCGCCAAATTCACCATATAATGGAACAACACAACCTTATGGATATGTACTAGGAGAAACTTATTATCGAAGAGGTGCAAAAACTACTTGTGCTAGTTCTTATAAATATACTGAGTATAAATATTATTGGATAACAAGAAATGTAGAAAACCCAGGTAGTATTGGTGGTGATGAAGTTTCATGTGGACAATATGACCCTTCTAACATTTGGAATATAACCTATGCTAATGGCGGTGGTGGTAGTAGTATCCAATATCAATGGCAAGAAAGTACCGATGGTATTGCTTGGAATAACATTGTTGGTGCAAATGCCGCTACTTACAATCCAGCAAACATCTCGGTAACTATGCAATATAGAAGAGGAGCTATAAGAACATGGGAAGGTTGTTCAACTTCTTATATGTACTCAAATACTATAACCAAAACAGTTGATAACACTATTTTAAATTTAGAATGTGAATATAAAATAGATGGTGGTAGTTGGATTGCTAATGATTGTTCTGTGCTAATTACACAAGGTCAAAAACTAGAATTATCTACAAACCCAAACAATTTAGCATCCTACTCGTGGTCTGGGCCAAATAGTTTTTCAGGAACTGGAGGTAACGGCGGAGATATATTAGTTTCAGATAGTATGACTGCTGCTATGACCGGAACCTATACAGTAGTTGCTACAAATAGCAATGGTTGTTCTGCAACTACACAAATTACAGTAACTGCTCAGAATGCTCCGCCTGTGGCTGTGAATGACACTGCTTCAACGAATGAAGATACGCCTGTGGATATCAGTATTCTTACAAATGATTCAGATCCTGATGGAACTCTTAATGTGACTTCTGTAGATTTAGATCCTGCAACACTTGGTCAACAAACTTCGTTTACGGTGCCTGCTGAAGGTACTTATACTGTTAATAATCTTGGAGTGGTGACTTTTACTCCTATTCTTAACTTTAATGGAACAACTACACCTATCAACTATACTGTAAATGATAATGATGGTTTGACTTCTAACATTGCAACAATCACTGTGACTGTGAATGATGTAAACGATCCGCCTGTGGCTGTGAATGACACTGCTTCAACGAATGAAGATACGCCTGTGGATATCAGTATTCTTACAAATGATTCAGATCCTGATGGAACTCTTAATGTGACTTCTGTAGATTTAGATCCTGCAACACTTGGTCAACAAACTTCGTTTACGGTGCCTGCTGAAGGTACTTATACTGTTAATAATCTTGGAGTGGTGACTTTTACTCCTATTCTTAACTTTAATGGAACAACTACACCTATCAACTATACTGTAAATGATAATGATGGTTTGACTTCTAACATTGCAACAATCACTGTGACTGTGAATGATGTAAACGATCCGCCTGTGGCTGTGAATGACACTGCTTCAACGAATGAAGATACGCCTGTGGATATCAGTATTCTTACAAATGATTCAGATCCTGATGGAACTCTTAATGTGACTTCTGTGGATTTAGATCCTGCAACACCTGGTCAACAAACTTCGTTTACAGTAGTTGGTGAAGGAACTTATACCGTAGATAATGCGGGTGTTGTTACTTTTGATCCTGCTGAGAACTTCAATGGAGTAACGACTCCAATTGATTATACAGTTGATGATAATGACGGATTAACTTCGAATGTAGCAACTGTAACAATTACAGTAACTGCTCAGAATGATCCGCCTGTAGCGACTGACGATACTTATATAATGGATCAAGATACATCTATAATTTTAACGCCTTTAACTGAAGGTGTTGCTGATAGTGATCCTGATAATGATACTCTTGTAATTGCATCTATTAATGGGAAACCTGTAATTTTAGGAACGCCTAAAACAATTTTAGTGCCTAATGGGTCTGTAAATTATAGTGCTACTGGCGTAGTAACTTTTACACCTACTCCTGGTTATGTTGGTACTTCATCTTTCCCATATACGATCTCTGATGGCAATGGAGGAACAGATGATGCAACTGAAAACATAACTGTATTATTGGCTCCAGCTCCTGCATTAACACTAGAGAAAACTGCGAATACTGCAACATATAATGTTGTTGGAGATATAATCACATACAGCTATAAAGTAACCAACTCAGGAAATGTAATCCTAGATGGTCCTTTTACAATTGCTGATAATAAAATTACAGTATCTAATATTACGGTGTCTTTAGCACCTGGAGCATTTGAAACAGTAACCGCAACATATGCAGTTACTCAAGCAGATTTAGATAATGGAAATATTATCAATATTGCTTCTGCAACGGATACAGTTACGGGTACTACTTCTCCTGAAGATACAGTAACAGTTACTGCAGTGCAAAATCCTGCATTAACTCTTGAGAAATCAGCTAATGTAACTTCTTACAGCACCGTTGATGAAGTAATCACTTACAGCTATAAAGTCACCAACTCAGGAAATGTAACTTTAGATGGTCCTTTTACAATTGCTGATAATAAAATTACAGTATCTGATATCACCGTGGCTTTAGCGCCTGGAGAATTTGAAACAGTAACCGCAACATATACAATTGTTCAAGCAGATTTAGATAATGGAAATATTATCAATATTGCTTCTGCAACGGATACAGTTACAGGTACAACTTCACTTACAGATACAGTAACAGTAGATGCAAACCAAAATCCTGCACTTACTTTAAAGAAAACTTCTGATGAAGCTACTTATGCTGCTGTTGGAGAAGTAATCACATACAGGTATAAAGTAACTAACTCAGGAAACGTAACTTTAGATGGTCCTTTTACAATTGCTGATAATAAAATTACAGTATCTGATATCACTGTGGCTTTAGCGCCTGGAGAATTTGAAACAGTAACCGCAACACATACAATTACTCAAGCAGATTTAGATAATGGAAATATTATCAATATTGCTTCTGCAACGGATACAGTTACAGGTACAACTTCACTTACAGATACAGTAACAGTAGATGCAAACCAAAATCCTGCTTTAACTTTTGAGAAAACAGCTAATGTAACTACTTATAACAGTGTTGGAGAAGTAATTATCTATAGTTATAAAATAATTAACTCGGGGAATGTAACGTTAGATGGTCCATTCTCAATTAGTGATGATAAAATTACAGTAGCAGATGCTATTGGGTCTATCGCACCAGGAGAAAGTTTAACAGTAACACAAACGTATAGAATTACTCAGGCAGACATAGATGCAGGTTTCATTACCAATATTGCATCAGCTTCAAATGGTACAGCAACCTCACCTACAGACACAGTAACAATTACTGCAGATGTAAATCCAGCGTTGACCCTAGATAAAACAGCAAATGTAACCACATATGATACTGTTGGAGATCAAATTATATACAGCTATAAAGTAACAAACTCAGGAGATGTTGTTATATCTGGACCAATTAGCATTACGGATGATAAAATTACCGTTTCAGCTACAATTGGAACATTATCTCCAGGTGCAAGTATAACTGTGACCCAAGCGTATATAGTTACACAAGCAGATTTAGATGCAGGTTTCATTACCAATGTTGCATCAGCTTCAAATGGTGTAACTACTTCACCAACAGATACCGTTACTGTAACAGCTGTAGAAAGTCCAGCTTTGACTTTAGAGAAAACTGCAAATGTTAGCACATATACTGCTATTGGAGACCAAATTATATATAGTTATAAAGTAATCAATTCTGGTAATGTAGCTTTAGCTGGACCATTTACAATTACAGATGATAAAATTACAGTTGCAGATGGGCAAGGGCCTTTATCTCCTGGAGCAAGCGTAACTGTTACCGAAACGTATACTATTACACAAGCAGATCTAGACGCTGGATTAATAACCAATGTGGCTTCTGTCACCGATGGAACGACTACTTCGCCAACAGATACTGTAACTGTAAATATATATATAGCTCCAGCTCCTGCATTAACTTTAGAGAAAACTGCAAACACTGCAACCTATAGTGTTGGAGATGTAATCATCTACAATTATAGAGTAATCAACTCAGGGAATGTAACATTAGATGGACCATTTGCTATTAATGATGACAAAATTAGTATAGCTCCTGCTGTAGGAATTTTAACACCTGGAGAAAGTGTAACTGTAACTCAAACTTACATAACTACGCAAGCAGATTATGATGCTGGTTCAATTACCAATATCGCTTCAACAACAGATGGAACAACTACTTCACCAGAGGTTAGTTTAACCATAAATGCTGTTGACGCTCCGGCGCTTACTTTAGAGAAAACTGCAAATGTAAATACTTACACTGCCGTTGGAGATCAAATTATATACACCTATAAAGTAATCAATTCTGGTAATGTAGCTTTAGCTGGACCATTTGTAATTACGGATGATAAGATAACAGTACAAGATGCGCCTGGGCCTTTATTTCCTGGAGAAAGTTCAACGGTTACTGAAACGTATACTGTCACTCAAGCAGATTTAGATGCAGGTTCCATTACCAACATTGCTTTTGCATCCTATGGAGCTACCACTTCACCAACAGATGCTGTAACTGTAAATGTATTTGTAGTTCCGGCTCCTGCTTTAACTCTTGAGAAAACAGCTAATGCAACCACTTACAGTACTGTTGGTGAAGTAATCATTTATAGTTATAAAATAATTAACTCAGGGAATGTAACCTTAGATGGTCCATTCTCAATTACTGACGATAAGATTGCAGTAGCAGATGCTATTGGGTCTATCGCACCAGGAGAGAGTCTTACAGTCACACAAACGTATATAATTACTCAGGCAGACATAGATGCAGGTTCAATTACCAATGTTGCTTCAACATCAAATGGTACAACAACCTCACCTACAGACACAGTAACAATTACTGCAGATGTAAATCCAGCGTTGACGCTAGATAAAACAGCAAATGTAACCACATATGATACTGTTGGAGATCAAATTATATATAGCTATAAAGTAACGAACTCGGGAGATGTTCTTATATCTGGACCAATTAGCATTACGGATGATAAGATTACTGTTTCAGCTACAATTGGAACATTATCTCCAGGTGTAAGTATAACTGTGACCCAAACTTATATCATTACACAAGCAGATTTAGATGCAGGTTCCATTACCAATGTTGCATCAGCTACAAATGGCGTAACTACTTCACCAACAGATACTGTAACTGTAACCGCAACGACACCTACAGGTTTAGGAAGTATTGGAGATACAGTCTGGTATGATACAGATGGAGATGGTATTGTAGATGCAGGAGAGCCAGGTTTAATGGGTGTAACCGTAACTTTAGATCCAGGAACTCCTGGTAATCCAACGGATGATGTACCGGCGATTACAGATGTAAATGGAAATTATTTATTTGAGAATTTACCCGTTGGCGTGTATACAGTAACTGTAGATATAAGTACTTTAACAGGAGGGCTACCAGCAGGAAAAACACTAGCAGATATCATTCCAATATCTGATGGTGATGGCGTAGGCACACCAAACACAATTACGCTTACTTTACCTTCAGGTCAAAACAATCTAGATCAAGATTTTGCTTATGGAGTTTCTTCAGGAAACACGGGAACAGGTAACAACGGTGGAGTTGAGTCAGAATCTTTAGGAGATGCAATTTCTAAGATTTACGTAGGTAGAAAGAAGAATTCTATGCCAACTGAATTTGTGAAATCAAGTGAGAACTTGTACAATAAAGTGAAGTTAA